>OIZL01001226.1_pt1 | contig 14828 bp, 14 predicted proteins | sample 1588541 | NCBI WGS metagenome assembly OIZL01 (sample SAMN03283285) | human gut metagenome | biome: human-associated habitat; material: feces | host: Homo sapiens | place: Peru | collected 2012 | reverse complement strand
AGTCTGCGGCAGAATTATGGAATGGTGCTTCAGGAAACATGGCTTAAGGCGGGAACAATCCGTGAAAATATCACGATGGGAAAACCGGATGCCACGGAGGAAGAAATCATCGCCGCCGCCAAGGCCGCCCATGCGCATTCCTTTATCAAGCGCCTTCCAGCGGGTTACGATACCGTGATCGGCGCGGGCAGCGGTCTGTCGCAGGGGCAGATGCAGCTTTTGTGCATCGCGCGCGTGATGCTGGCCGACCCGCCGCTGCTGATTCTGGATGAGGCGACCAGCGCCATCGATACCAGAACGGAATTGAAAATTGCCGCCGCCTTTGACCGGATGATGCGCGGGCGCACGTCCTTTGTGGTGGCGCACCGCTTGTCCACCATTCGTGAAGCGGATGTGATTCTGGTCATGAAGGACGGCCACGTCATCGAGCAGGGCGACCATGAAACGCTTTTGCGCCGCGGCGGCTTTTACCATACCCTGTATTACAGCCAGTTTGCCGCCACGCGCGCCTGACGCGCTGCGGCCGGCCTTCACGGGAAAGATACAATGTTAATACAATTCCTTGCGCTTTTCGTTTGCCGCCGGGGTTGCCCGGCGGCAAAATTGCTGATATAATAGACAGCAATACATATCGCAAGCAAGGAGAATGGGCAAATGGAACGCAAGCGGAATCTGACCTTCCGGGAAAGCCTGTCGATCACCAGCATGCTCTTTGGCATGTTCTTTGGCGCGGGCAACCTGATTTTTCCCGCCAAGATGGGGCAGCAGGCCGGCAGCAGCCTGTGGCTGGCCATGGCTGGCATGTTTATTACGGGCGTCGGCCTGCCGCTGCTGGGCGTGGCTGCGCTGGGCATCAGCCGCAGCGACGGGCTACAGTCGCTCAGCAGCCGGGTTGGGAAAAGGTACGGCTATTTCTTCACCTGTCTGCTGTACCTGACCATCGGCCCCTTCTTCGCCATTCCCCGCTGCGCGAACGTGCCCTTCACCGTGGGCGTTGCGCCGCTTCTGGCCCCGGAAGCGTCCCATACGCTGCCGCTGGCGATTTTTACGCTTGTGTTTTTTGCCGCCGTGCTGTTTTTCTCGCTGCGTCCCAGCCGGATTATGACGTGGATCGGCAATATTCTCAACCCCATTTTCCTTGTGCTGCTGGGCGTGCTGGTGGTTCGCGCGCTGATCTCGCCGCTGGGCGCTGTGCAGGATATGGCGCCGCTGGGAGAATACAAGGATAAATCGCCCTTCCTCGCGGGCTTTCTGGAGGGCTACGGCACGATGGACGCGTTGGCCGGGCTGGCGTTTGGCATCGTGGTGGTGGAGGTTATTCGCCGTCAGGGCGTAAACGAGCCGGGCGACGTGGCGCGAAACACCGTGTTCTCCGGCATTTTCAGCTGCGTGCTGATGGGCGTGATCTATCTGTTCATTTCCATTGTCTGCGCGCAGAGCCGCGCGCTGCATCCCGAGGAGTGCAAAAACGGCGGCGAAATGCTGGCGCTGGTGGCCAACCATTATTTCGGCCAGGGCGGCGCGCTGATGCTGGCCGCCATCATCACCTTCGCCTGCCTCAAGACGGCGGTCGGCCTGATTACCAGCTGCTCGGAGACCTTTTCGCACATGTTCCCCAAGGGCCCCGGCTATACCGTCTGGGCGGTTTCGCTCAGCCTTTTCGCGCTGCTGGTTTCCAATCTGGGCCTGGACGCGATCATCGCTTATTCGGTTCCGATGCTGATGTTCCTCTATCCGCTGGCCATCACGCTGGTGCTGCTGGCGCTGCTGGGCCGCTTTTTCCGGAACGACCGCGCGGTGTACGCATGGGTTACGGCGTTTACGCTGCCCGCTGCTGTGCTGGATTTTGTGGCCGAGCTGCCTGAAAACGCGATGGCGCTTCTCCATGTGCAGGGCGTACTGGACGGCGTGAAGCGCTGGCTGCCGCTGTTTGCTATGGGGCTGGGCTGGGTCTGCCCCGCGGCAATCGGCCTTGTCGTCGGTCTGGCGGTTTCCTTTAAGCGCCGGCATGACCGCAGGCTGCCGGACAAAGCGAAGATCGGCGCGTAAACGCTGCGGGCAAACTCAAAAAACAGGATAAACGAGCGCTCCCATCGGCAGGGGGCGCTCGTTTTTTGCCATCGAAAGCCCTTTCCGACGGCCGGTTGATTTGGGCTTCAAGGCCATAATTTCAGCGAAGCGTTGCGAAAATCAGTTTTACCGCTGCGCTTCAAATTTTTATTGCTCGGTCAACGGCGCCGAGGCGTATTACAGAAAATCACGCAGGCCGACGGCGAGGCATTCCTCCGCGCTGATGAGGCGGGCGCAAAGCGCCTTGGAGGTCTCGTCCGCCGCGGCGTATTGGTTCAGGTATTTGCTCAGGGATTTGACGCCCATGTTGCAGCCGTCCGTAATCAGGTCGGCGACGGTCGCGTCGGCCTCGTTCATGGCCAGCTTCATTTTGATTTTTGCGGCAGCCATGCCCTGCGCGATGGCGGGCGGGTTTTTGCCCTCGTCCTGATAGCGGCGCAGCAGCGCGTCCGCCTCGCCCTGCATGCGTTCGTGCTGCGCCTTGCTTTTTTCCAGCAGCGCGCGCAGCTTTTTGGATTGCGTATGCGGCAGGGCGTCGTCGATGCTCTGCACGCCCATCTGAATGCCTGCGTCGCATTCGCGCAGCAGGCGAACGGTATCCTGTTCGATTATGACGAATTCCTCCTTTATGGCCGGCGATAAGGCAGGCGGCCTTCGTCCCCCCGACTGTGACCAAGCGCTAACATTTTTTACCGGCGGAGAAGCAAGCCGGCTTCCTGCCGTTCGTCCTTGGGCGACCAGCCTTTGAGGCGGGGCGCGGAAGAGGCGCTCCTTGGCGTTCCAAAGAGCGTCTCCCCCGCGTTGCGATGCAATGGTTCGGCCTTACTTGCCGCTCATCTGGCGCTCCTGCTGCTCGATCATGCGCTTGAACATGTGCCCCACACGAAACTTTAATTATCGCTTTGAGCACAGGATCATTGAGGGCTTCAAAGGGGAGGCGAGATATAGTGTAAAAATCGTACTTTGAACCTGACATGGTTTATATCCGGTGTGAAAACATGAGCACTGCCTAGCATACGGGAGTGAAAAGCAGTAACTGAAGCAAATACCAACAGCAAAACAAAAAAAGGAGGAAGAAAGATGAAAACACTGCCGAAGTATCTTCAGGATCAAAAGAATGAAATGACATATGTGCTGCATGGTGATTACTATTTCCCCGATTTGAAATTGTCCAATTCCGATAAAACACCAATTAGCCATTACGGCCGGATGCGCCTGAAGCATCTACAGATGAACCGTCCGGGACTGTATACTCGCCTGCTTCTATTCGGAATGCTCTGCACACATTTGGCTGAGATCGATAAAACATGTCAGGAAAGGATGTACCGAATGACACGCCAAACGGCAATTGCCGAGGGAATCAATGAAGCCATGAAAACCAAAGACCCTATGGCTTGGGTTGCACGAATGATTGACATCCGACATCAGGTCGAGGAGGTAATCTTGGCAGAATTGATTTACGAATAATACGTGTGCCGCTTTTTCGGAGGCGGCTTTTTTTATGACGTAACATATGCCTCGCTTGCATTATGTTGTAATCTCTATAAGGAGGTGTGAAGAAAAAAGTACGAATGTTGGAGACACAAGGAACAATTACGTGGAAAGACATTGAAACCGCTCTGAGTTTATCTCAGACGATATCTATATTGCTAATTCGTGATATGTTTCAGAAAGGACTGATTGTTAAAGTGGGAAATGGCCGAAATATTCATTACCAGCGGGGATAATATCAAAATATCATTCTCTTTATGGATATTATATTGTTAGGTAATGTGTTATTCTATTGACATACTTATAATGCACTTATATAATTAAACTGTGTTATGAGAATCGGGTGTACATTGGTATCTGAATATAGGAGGAGATCGTTATGACTAAGCAAGAGCTTTTTGATCTAATGAAAGGGAATATCATCATTTCCTGCCAAGCGACTCCGGGTGAACCTTTATATGATAAAGATCGTTCTGTAATGCCTTTGATGGCAAGAGCTGCCAAGCTTGCTGGAGCAAAAATGATTCGCACAAGCTCAGTTCGAGACATCGTAAGCATTAAGGAAGAAACTGGCCTGCCCGTTATCGGGCTGATCAAACGCGAATATCCTGGCTATTCCGGACGTATCACCATGACCATGCGCGAAGTGGATGAATGTATGGAAGCCTTGAGTGATATTGTTTCCATTGACTGCACCGATACCGAAAGAGGTGATGGCTTGACCGCGCCGGAGTTTTTGAAGAAGGTAAAAGAAAAATACCCCAACATCATTATCATGGCTGACTGCGCTACATTAAATGAAGCGAAAGCTGCCCGTGCCGCTGGCGCTGATCTCGTTGGCAGTACCATGAACGGCTACACAGCGGCTACTGCTGATTGCAAGGGCGATCCAAACTATGAATTAGTAAAGGATATGGTTGCATCGTTGGATTGCCCAGTGATTGCGGAAGGTCGAGTACACACCCCGGAGCAGGCAAAGAAAATGCTTGAAATCGGCGCATGGGCTGTTGTCGTGGGTGGAGCAATCACCAGACCTCTTGAAATTGCACAAAGATTTTTTGCAGCAATCAAGTAAGGAGAAGAAGCCATGATCCTTGCTATTGATATCGGCGGTACTGCAGCAAAAATGGGTTTGATGGACCAATCAGGGAAAATTTATGCCCGCCAAGAAGTTAGCGTAAACTTTGACCACTACGAAACTCCTATTCTGAAAACAGTAATAAATACTGCCGTCCGATTTGTTCAGGATAACAATGCAACAATTGAAGGGATAGGTGTTTCCGCTACTGGTCAAGTGGATACCGAAATCGGGGCTGTAGTAGGAACCAATGGTAGAATTGCCAACTATGAAGGAGCACAAATCAAAAAAGATTTAGAAGCAGTTTTCCATGTCCCTGTTTGGGTATTGAATGATGCAAACGCTGCCGCGCTGGGAGAGTGCTTTTTAGGCGCAGGTAAGGGTTATCATAATGTTTTGATGATCACCCTGGGAACGGGCGTTGGCGGCGGCTTGATTCTGAACGGACAGTTATATGGTGGCAGTCGCGGACTGGCAGGAGAACTTGGCCATTTCACGCTTTATCAGAATGGCATTCAGTGTGCGTGTGGTAAGCGCGGCTGTTACGAATGCTATGCTTCCACTACTGCTTTGGTGCGACAAGCAAAGGTTAAAGATGGACGCACGCTGTTTACTGATATTCAGCAAGGCAATAGAAAGCTTCAAGAAGTTTTGAATAACTGGCTGAATGATGTTGCCGCTGGGGTTACAGGGCTTGTTCACATCTTCAATCCTGAATTGGTTCTGATTGGTGGCGGTGTTTCTACTCAGGAAGAATTGCTGCTGATTCCCTTGAGAAACAGAATACTCAAAGGAGTTATGCCACGGTTTGCTGAAAATCTTCGGATTGAAAGAGCAACTCTTGGCAATGATGCAGGAATGATCGGGGCGTTAAAATTCCAGCTAGATAAGCAGTATAAACAGGAACAGGCCGGAAGATAGATGGGTAAGTATTATATCCTTTGTGTAGCTGGTCAATCCAATGCTGTGGGATATGATGAATCCGTGATCCCCCGTGGGTATATGTCTGGTTATCAAAGCCCTCGAATTAAACAGTTGGGTTTTTATGGAGAGGATAACTTAAGAATTATTCCCATGGGCGCATGTGCGCAGAATTATCAGGATCTTCGCCCTTACGGACATGACGACAGCGTAGAGCCAGGCACGCGAGGGATCCATCTACCGCTAGCATTCATGCTATTATCTCAGATTCCGGCAGATGCTTCTATTCTTGTGTTGCCATGCGCTTATGGCGGCACTGGTTTTACCTGTGGGCAAAACGGCTCCTATGACCAGGCAAATATGAGGCCAATTGAAGGGCGGGTGAGATGGGGATATGACTCTCCATATTACCTTGCAATGCGTGATCGAATCGCATACGTTTTATCTCAATCGGATGAGAACCGCTTCTTTAGAATGGTATGGTGCCAGGGAGAACAGGATGGCGCTTCTCCGCATGAACAAATAGAAGCGTTTAATAGAATGACCAAGGATTTCTTTGATTACTTCAAAAGCAAATTCCCTCATCGGGTCTATCATGGAGAATGGAACCGGGATATCTGGTTTAACATGGAAACCACCCGATATTGGTACACGCTGCCCGGTTGTCAAATCATTTGGAATGCATATCGGGATTGGAATCCTAATACGTATGTTGAAATACCACGCCAGACAGATACAAATGCAGTAAACGGAACTGGGAAAACAACAGCAAATCGCGAAGCCCACTTTGGCAATAACGCATATGCCGACATAATAGCACCTCTTGTCGCAGACGCAATAAAAAAAGCAGTCGAAGCAGCAAAGTGATTATGAAAAAAAGAAAGGCCCATTGCCAGGCCTTTCTTTTTGAGACTTTAATCCTTTCCGAGATATGTACTTGTTCCGTTATTGGGCCCGAAAGCATGTGGTAGCAGTTCTGGTAGTGTTGATTCGGCTCGTTGATCCCCGCAAGCTACGATTACACGGATTTTGGGGGCAAACTCATTCAGCACTTGACGGCATATGGCACAAGGCCAAGGCAGCGCCTTTTCTGCAGCAACAGCAATAGCAACGAAATCCCTTGCGCCTTCACTGACTGCTTTGAAAAGAGCAGTGCGTTCGGCACAGTTTGTAGCACCATAGGAAGCGTTTTCGATATTGCAACCGGTAAAAGTTCGAGCATCTGCGGTCAGTATACATGCACCCACTTTGAATTTAGAGTAGGGAGAATAGGAATACTGCATAGCTTCTTTTGCCTTGTCTATCATCTGATCATCAGATATCTTCGTCTGATTAGCCACAGTTCATCATCTCCTTCTTACAGCAAAACCTTAACGACTGCCTTTTGAACGTGACAAGATGATTTTCCGATCATACGTTTGGGGCTGTGCGCATCTTCGGGGAACACAATCAATACATCGCCTGGTTTTAAAATGTTGTTACTTTGGAAATCGCCCGAGAAGCCTATATAATCCTCGGTTTCTTTTCGTTCAATTTCTGTGAGGGTTGATACGTCAGCAGTCGATACCGTTTCTTCCCCATCCAAAACCAGGTGAATGTCCATATAACGCAAGTGCCCTTCCGTTATGGGACTGCTGACGGTATCATATTCAAAGCGGTTAATGAATACTGCATCACCGTCGATCACATTTTTTCCCATTTTTAGCTCGCTCAGATCGTGATCGATGAGATAGCGGATGGCAGTATCCAGATGCTTTCCAAGACCCAGATAACGGGATAAGTCTTTTTTCTTGCAGAAAATCATGTGTTCAGCTCCTTCGCTTATAGTATAGCAGCGCCTTCGTAATACCGTAAGTTTTGAGGAATGATATCGCCTTTTATTGCGTAAAGCTTTACCTTCTCAAATTGGAAGACAAAACAGAATGAAGCATTTTCTAGAGAGGTCAATGGCCGTTTCCACTGAACGCGCATATATCCATTCTCTGCCGGTGAGAGTTCGCAGTCTTCGGCAGAAAATCCTTCGTATGCTTCGTTACGCCAGTTAGAATGCAACGAGACCTTCAGTTTTCCGCCTTTTGCCACATCGGCCAGGAGATACAGTGCATCTCCATACGCCTGAAATGGCTGCGTTGGCAAAATTGCAAGCTTATCTTCTTCGCGTTGTTCATACCAGGCAAAACGGTCTTTGGGCAGAAATGCGCGGCAAAGAGAGGTTTCACGGAAATTTGTATGATAACCATTACCACCCATATAGTAGAGAATAAGACGATCGCCTTCCTCAATCGGAGGAGAAGCAAAGATACAACCGCAATCATAAGCGCCCGTAGGATATTTCCCTTCACCACGCGGAATCAGATACTGTCCAGGTAAAACCCTATCAAAACGCTCGCTGGAACTGCCAAAGGTCAATTCCAAATCAACCGTATCGAAATTGTCTGCAGAACGATCTCCCTCGTGAAACATGGAAGCTAAGCCAAGATACATACCCTCATACCAAAATACCGGCATGGAATAGACCTGAGATTCAAAACCACTGCCACGAATGATCTCATGCGGTGCACTCCAGTTAATGAAGTCCGGGCTGGAACAAATCGCGGATATACGTATGCCGTCCTTCCAGATTCGCGTTATAACCTTGAATAGGCCATCCTGCTTGTCACGGAAGGGAAAGTTGTGGGAATCTGCTGGAGGATTCCAACGAGGCCATTTGATAAAATCTCCCCAGTGAACGCCATCTTCAGAGAAGTTGACAGCCATAAAGTTGCGCTTCCCAGAGAAGTCTACCTTTGTTACCATCTTATATCGCTTGCATGGGTCAATTTCTTCTTCGTCCAGAAACACTCCGGTGCCGTGCGCATAGCGAAAGAGCAAATTGTTTGCTTTGCTGCCTTCAAAATCAACAAATCCCAGCTCGGGCTTGCTCCAATGGATTCCGTCATCACTTTCGGCATAACCTAGCGATGCGATACGCGTTGGTGAAGGGCGATAATCCCGTCTTGCGCGTTCCTCTTTGGAAGCAGACGCTGAGTCGTTGTCTTTACTGCACAATGTATAATAGCAGCGATATTTTTTGCATTTTGGATCGTAGATCACATTTGGATAAGCGTTATCATATCGCACTTCCCATTTACGCTGAGGCGTACTGAAAAAATCTTCTGTGAAAAGAGGATTATTTTCGGCGTCCTTTTTTGCCTGTGCCAAAACCAGCCGAAGATTATTCATTCCCTGTGGCTGTAAATAGCTGCGGTTGAACAATAAGTATTTGTCCATATCGATCACCTTCCGATTCGCTTTGATAGGTAACAGAGACGTTGGAAACCGCACGCTCCCGCCGCCTCCATCACAGCATTGACATTATAAGTATTTCTCTTCCAATTCCTTGATACGCTTTGCAGCTGCTTCCACAATGGGTGCATCTTCCGGCACAAGATTGTACAGGGGCTCACGAACACCTCCCACATCAATGCCTTCATTGATGCGCAACACGCCCTTGATCACGGCATACATATTGCCTTGTGCAGAGCAAAGCGTATGGATCACACGCCTGCAATCATCCTGGATCTGCAATGCTTCTGTAATCTTGTTTTCTTTAAACAAACGATAGATTTTCAAATACAGCTGAGGCATAGCACCATAGGTGCCGCCAATGCCGCCAACTGCACCTCCACAGAGGCCAGAAAGCAGCTGTTTGTCAGGCCCGTTGAATACGATTGCTCCTTCATCACGCCAGGTTTCAATATCCTGTACAGGCATAGAGGAGTTCTTAACTGCCACCACGTTGGGGTTTTGCAGCATTGTGCGCAGCAGGGAGGGGCTCAACGCGACGCCGGCCAGCTGCGGGATATTGTAAATGACGAAATCAGTGTTGGGAGCGGCGGAAGAAATATCATTCCAGTATTTCGCGATGGCCCGATCCGGCAATTTGAAGTAAATAGGGGGGATCGCAGCGATAGCATCCACTCCCAGACTTTCTGCATGGGCTGCTAGTTCCTTGCTGTCCCTGGTGTTGTTGCATGCAACATGCGCGATGATCACGATGCGGCCAGCGGCCTGAGCAACAACGTTTTCCAGCACTAGCTTTCTTTCCTCAACGGAATGATAGATACATTCACCGGAAGATCCGCCGACATATAGGCCCGTGACGCCTTTCTTGATGAAGTGTTCTGTCAGTGCACGGACGCATTCGGGCGAAATATTTTCTTTGTCATCGTAACATGCATAAAAAGCCGGAAAAATCCCCTGATACTTCGTCAATTCTTTCATGACGGTATTCTCCCTTATAGTAATTGAATTTTTCTTACAAGGCATTTTCCCGATTCCTGATTCCATTTTACATTCAAAAAGAAAAGCTGTCAATATCCAGTAAATGAAAAAATATGATCACAGTCAATGAAAAAACATGGTAAAGGACATCGTTATATGATAAAATACAAAAACAATACTGCAAGGGAGAGCGCAGGCATGAAATACAAACTGATTGCTTTTGATGTAGACGGAACGCTGTATGATTATCACGATAAAATGGTTCATCCTTCTACGATCAATGCCATCCGGGCGGCGAAAAAGGCGGGGGCTTGGATCGCCTTGGCAACTGCCCGTTCTTATGCGGAACTGAGCAAGGTCTGCCAGGGTGAAATTGGGGCAGACTATGTCATAGGAGCCAGCGGGCAAAGTATAGTGGATGCACAGCGGCGGTCCATATATGCAGAGCATTTTACGGAAACGCAGGTCGAAAGAATGATCGCTTTGTGTGAGCAATATGATGCTGGGTTGGCGCTGAAATATGATCATCTAAACTGCTTATATCGGCACCCTGAAGAAATGCGGAAAGTATTCGGCAATATTGGAGAATCGGCTTGTGAAACGATCGTTTGTTCAAGTAGAGATTATCATCATAAGGAATTGCCTGTCGGCTTTTCGATTCGAGGAGAAAATGGTGTGTGCAACCAAATGGCACAGGCATTGGTTGCTTATCCAAATGATTATCGGCTGGAACTGTTCCACAACGGTATAGTAGCCGATGTATTTTTACCTTCTGTTAGCAAACTAACAGCATTGCAGTACCTTTGCGCCAGATTGAACATCCAGTCAACACAGGTGATGGCCTTCGGAGACAGCATCAATGATATTGCAATGATCAAATGGGCTGGCATGGGCATTGCAATGGGCAACGCACTGGAAGAATTAAAACAGGAAGCTAACTTTGTATGCGATCCTGGGTGGGAGGATGGAATCGCAAAAACTATAAATGAAATATTGAACTGAAGCCCTTCTCTAAAGAAGAAAAAAAGAAATTCAGTCAGAGTTTTGTTACGAAATGGTTAATTTGTTCTGCTAATGGACATTTTAGCCATTTTTCTATTGACAAACTATATATATATAATATAATGGTTACACCCGATTCCGGCTGGTAATCCAGCATGAAAAAATTAACAATGGAGGAGAAACGCATGAAGAAACTTATCGCTCTGTTCTTGGCTCTCATCATGACGATGAGCTTGATGACCGGCATCGCAAGCGCCGAAGACAAGGCCTTGCAGCTGACCAAATCCGGTGCCGGCATGGGTGACAAAATCGACTACCCATGGATGAACCTCTTCATTCTTGGCGGCCTCATGTGGCGTACCCTGTTCTTCGTCGAACCCGACATGACTACGCTGAATCCCGATTTGGCCAGTGGCTATACAGTCTCTGATGATGGCCTGACCTACACTATCGACTTCGTTGGCGGTAAGTGGTCTGACGGCGAAGACCTGACCGTGGAGGACGTGGTGTTCTCTATCAAGTCTAATTTGAAAGCCGCTGCCTCCAACGGCATTTATACCAGCGCGTTCGCCAAGATCGAAGGTGCTGCTGAATGGAGAGACGGCGCTGCTGATGACCTGGCTGGCTTGACTGTGGATGGTAACAAGATCACTATCAAACTGTCCAGTCCCCATAGCATTCTGCCCAACGTTCTGGCACAATTCGTAATTCTGCCTGAGCATTGCCTCAAGGATGCCGATCTGCTGGAAATCGCCAACAACGAATTCTGGGGCAAGCCCGTCACCAGCGGCATGTATCGCGTGGATGAATTTAAGGTTGGTGCCTACTACACGCTGGTTCCCAATAAGTACTATGATGGCCCCGCCCCCAAGATTCCAAAGATCATCGTGCACTTCGTTGCTGACACTATCACTGCTGCTCAGGCTGGTCTAGTTGACATGTACAACACCAACAGCCAGGCTGATATTTCTGAGTTGAGCAAGATTAGCGGCATGAAGATGTATCCTGTGGATATCATGTTCTATCGCTACTTCTTGGCGAATATTGAAGGCGTGGACGGCAAGGCCAATCCCGCTATGGCTGATGTGCGCGTCCGCCAGGCTCTGATGTATGCAATAGACCGTGCGACCCTGGCCGAATCTCTGTTCCCGGGGCTGGCCACTATCAGCAATGGTGGTGTATCCAATGATAATCCTGCCTCTATCGGCACTGAATATCCATATAATCCTGACCTTGCTAAGCAGCTGCTGACCGATGCCGGCTATGATTTCACTCGCCCGATTCGTATCCTGTACTACTACAGCGATCAGGCCACCGTGGACTTCATGGATGCTATCTCCTACTACCTGGGCGAAATCGGCCTCAAGACCGAGGTTGTCAAGACTTCCAGCGGCACGCAGGACCTGTTTAAGACCCGCGAGTATGACATCGGCTATAAGGGCTTGTCTGCTTTCGACATCAGCGAATGGTATGGTGAGTATTCGGCAAGCAATGCGAACTTCAAGAACGTGTTCAACGCTGATCCTGCTTTCGACGGCCCCATCAATGAGTATCTGGCCGCTACTACGCAGGAAGCTAAGGACGCTGCGCTGGCTGCGCTGCAGCAGCTGGAAGCCGAGAAGGTCTACAAGCTCCCCATGTATACCATCGGCAATAACGTGTTCATCAATGAAGATCACGTGCGGCTGCCTGAAGGCATCGTCTTCGGCAATCCCTGGTATAAGACCAACATCCACTTCGAGGACTGGGAACTGAAATAATAGACAACGGTCCCGACAAAAGTTAGGGGTGTGCATTCTTCTGCACACCCCCATTTCATCCAAGTGGAAGGGAGCTGGGTAAATCTTGCTGAAATACATCCTTAAAAAGCTGCTTCAGATGATTCCTATGCTGCTTCTGATCAGCTTCCTTGTGTTCGGCGCATTGCAGCTGACGGGAATCGATCCGGTCAGCTACATAGCTACGCCCGACATGGCAGCCAACCAGAAAAATTTGGATTTGCTGCGTGAACGCTTGGGGCTAAACAAGCCCTTCATCATCCGTTACTTCAACTGGATCGGGAATATCTTGCGGGGCGATTTCGGCTATAGCATTGCAAAAGGCAATTCCATTGGTGGTATCTTGGCCCAGCGATTGCCTGCAACGATAGAGTTGGCACTTGTCGCACTTTTGTTGTCGTCAGTGGTTGGAATTACGATAGGTATATTGTCAGCCATTTATCAAAACAGTATCATTGACTATGTTGGAAGGTTCATGGCTGTGCTTGGGCAAGCAATTCCACAGTTCTTCTTCGGAATAGTCATCATACAAATCTTCGCTATCAAGCTGGGATGGCTACCATCAAGTGGACGATACTCAACTTATGCAACGCCACTTCAGCATTTTATCCTTCCTGCCCTCACGATGACATTATCTATGACATCAGTGCTGATGCGATACTCTCGTAATAATATGCTTGGTGTGCTCAATAGCGACTATGTTAAAACCGCACGCATGAAGGGCATCTCCGAAGCCAAGGTGTATGTGAAGCATGCTTTCCGCAACGCGGTGCGTCCTGTGCTGGTCATTCTCTGCTTCCGTTTACCTTTGTTGATCAGCGGCTCTGTCGTCATTGAATCCGTGTTTGCCTGGCCTGGCATTGGCTCGGTCATCACAGATGCCGTTGTAGCAGGCGACTATCCTGTGGTTATGGTCACGACACTGATGGTTGCAGCAGCAATTCTGGTGGCCAGTTTCCTGGTTGATGTACTGGCTGCTGCACTTGACCCGCGCGTTCGTCTTGGCGATTGACGAAAGGAGGAAAGACAGATGGAATTAAATAAATCTCATGCCTCCAGTATGTTCAAGAAGAATGTGCGGAAGTTTATACGAAACAAATTGGCCATGATCGGGTTAATCGTCATGGTTACGATTCTGTTGATGTGCATTTTTGCGCCATTAATAACGGCATACCGTCCGAATGAACCTAACTTCAAGGCAATGACAAAGAGTCCTAACGCCGAGCATATACTCGGAACAGATAAGCTTGGCCGCGATGTATTCTCTCGTGTTCTTTACGGCGGACGTTGGTCGATTCTGATTGGTGTTACTGGATCGCTTGGTGGCACGCTGATCGGTGTTATTCTTGGTGCTATTGCTGGTTACTTCGGCAAGATAACGGACATGATCATCGTTCGTATTTCCGAAGTTTTCCAAACATTGCCCAATATGATCCTGATTCTGATCCTGGGCGCTGTATTTGGCAAAGGCGTTGGTAATCTGCTGTTCATCTTTGCAATAACAGGCTGGATGACAACATTCCGAATGGTCCGCAACGAATTCATCGTTCTTAAAGGCGAAACCTATGTACAGGTTTGTGAAGCATTTGGCATGTCAAAAGCAGCCATTATGTTCAAGCAGATCCTGCCTAATGTTCTTTCTCCTGTTATCGTTGCCATGACGGTGAACGTCGCTACCTTCATTCTTTCAGAAGCCGGCCTCAGCTTCATTGGCATCGGTGTCCCTTCCTCCACACCCACCTGGGGCAACATCTTGAACGCCGCCAAATCGATGGATGTGTTGGCCAACTACTGGTGGTTGTGGCTCGTGCCGGGCCTGGTCATCACAATTTTCGTGCTGGCAGTCAACTTCTTTGGTGACGGACTGCGCGATGTGCTTGACCCCAAGCAGCAGTAAGGAGGAACGATGATGGAACAGAAAGACATTGTATTGGACGTGAAAAAGCTGAATACCAGCTTTGTATCTGATGGTAAAACAGTCCGCATCGTCAAAGATGTATCCTTCCAACTGAAACGTGGCAAAACATTGGCTATCGTAGGCGAATCCGGCTGCGGTAAAAGCGTGACGGTGCACTCTATTGTTAAGCTGTTGCCGCAGAATGCACGCTTCCACGCCGACCATGTACTTTATCGCCGCTTGGATGAAAAAACAGGAAAGGTGTCTGAGTTCAACATTGCGGAAATGAACCCTAAAGGAAAGGAAATGCGTGCGCTACGTGGGGCCG
>OIZL01001225.1_pt1 | contig 14844 bp, 14 predicted proteins | sample 1588541 | NCBI WGS metagenome assembly OIZL01 (sample SAMN03283285) | human gut metagenome | biome: human-associated habitat; material: feces | host: Homo sapiens | place: Peru | collected 2012 | reverse complement strand
GGGATTTCTACTTATGATGATGCAGAACGCAGATAAAAAGAGAGAACAGATACAATTCCTTTGCATGGATGACATGGTTCCACAGGATCATCTTCTACGGATTATAGATAAGGCAATTGACTGGAACTTCATATATGATCTTGTAGCCCCAAAATACTCGCAGGATAACGGACGTCCAAGTATGGATCCGGTGATGCTGATCAAGATTCCCTTTATCCAGTATCTCTACGGAATCAAAAGCATGCGGCAGACCTGCAAAGAAATCGAGGTAAATGTTGCTTACCGGTGGTTTCTTGGTCTAGATATGATGGATAAGGTGCCACATTTTTCTACATTTGGCAAAAACTATACCAGACGTTTTAAAGATACCGATCTTTTTGAACAGATATTTTCCCATATCCTGATGGAGTGTTATAAATTCAGACTCGTTGACTCTGCTAAAGTTTTTGTGGATGCCACTCATGTAAAAGCAAGAGCCAACAGCAAAAAGATGCAGAAACGCATTGCCCATGAAGAAGCTCTGTTCTATGAGGAAATGTTAAAGAAGGAAATCAACGAAGACCGGGAAGCTCATGGAAAGAAGCCTATGAAAGAAAAACGTAATAAAGACGATGATGATAACGACAGCACACCAACGGCCGGAGGGGATCCCAGGGAGTTTACGGATGACATCCCCAAAGATACAAAAACAATAAAGTGCAGCACTACGGATCCTGAAAGCGGATGGTTCCGCAAAGGGGAACACAAGCACGTATTCGCCTACACAATAGAAACCGCCTGTGATAAGAATGGCTGGATTCTAGGTTATACAATCCATCCGGGGAATCAGCATGACAGCAGAACATTTAAGGGACTGTATGATAAAATAAAAGACATTGGTATAAAAACCCTGATTGCAGACGCAGGATATAAAACACCAGCGATTGCAAAGCTTTTGATAGATGATGGGATCAAACCGCTCTTACCTTACAAGAGACCAATGACCAAAGATGGATTCTTTAAGAAATATGAGTACGTATATGATGAGTATTACGATTGTTATATCTGTCCAGCTGACAAGGTGCTGACATACCGCACGACAAACAGGGACGGATACAGGGAGTATAAAAGCTGTGGAACATCCTGTGCACAGTGCCCGTATCTTTCACAGTGCACGGAAAGCAGGGATCATGTAAAAACCGTAACCCGCCATATATGGGAGCCATACATGGAAATCTGCGAAGACATCCGTCAGACACTTGGAATGAAGGATTTATACGCCCAGAGAAAAGAAACCATAGAAAGAATCTTTGGAACCGCAAAAGAGAATCATGGTTTCCGGTATACACAGATGTACGGAAAAGCCCGGATGGAAATGAAGGTCGGGCTTACATATGCGTGCATGAATTTAAAAAAGTTAGCAAAAATCAAGGAAAAATGGGAGCTTCAGGAGAAAAGAAAATCGTACAAAATTTCTATTTTGAACGCAATGCATTTGATAAAAGAAAAATGGCTCTGGGATTTGCATCCCAGAGCCGCTTTGTCTACAGTCTGAAATGCCTGACAGTATTCTGTCAGGCATTTGTTGTCCGGGCAATAGGAAAAACGCGTGCATCCGTGCGGGAGGTCAGTGCGCCGCTTCGGTGGCGAATTCTGTGTTGACCAGATCGGCGTAAGGAACGCGCTCGGGAAGTTCCCCGGCTTCTTCAAGGATATTTTGAAGCAGAAGGAAACTGTCCTCTTCAAAGATCAGGTCGCTTTTCCAGGTGTCCTGCGAAGCATAGCGCTCTACGATAGTGGTGATCGTCTCAAGGTCTGTCTCCTCAAACTGCGGAGCGATCACTTCGGCGATCTCGGCAGGCGAGTGGGTCGTCACGTAGTCCATACCTTTTTGCAGGGCGTTCGTGAAGGACTGGATGACTTCCGGGTGACTTTCGAGATAGCTTTTCTTTGCGGAGAAGGCGGTATAGGGAACGTAGCCGGAGCTTTCGCCAAGAGACGCCACGACGTAGCCGTCGCCCTTGGCTTCAAGGGAGGTGGCGTGTGGTTCGAATTCGACAGTAAAATCAGCCTGCCCACCGGAAAAGGCAGCGGCGGTAGAACCAAAATCGATACTCTGGTCGATGGACAGATCTGTTGACGGGTTCAGATTGTTCTTTTTCAGGATATATTCAAAAACCATTTCGGGCATTCCGCCTGCACGGCCGCCGAGCACGTTCTTGCCGGCGAGCATTTCCCATTGAAAATCTTCGATCGGCTCTCTGGATACCAGAAAGTTACCGGCGCGCTGGGTAAGCTGGGCGAAGTTCACCGCATAGTCGGAAGCGCCCTCGGCATAAGTATAGATCGTGCTCTCGCTGCCCATAAAGCCGATGTCTGCCTCTCCGGTGAGAAGTGCTGTCATGGTCTTATCGGCTCCAAAACCGGTGACGAGTGTAAGATCAATGCCCTCCTGTGCGAAATATCCTTCTTCTATGGCTACATACATAGGGGCATAGAAGATTGAGTGAGCCACTTCGTTGAGGACCACGGCGGTCTTTTTGCCGGTCGGCGCGTCAGCCGTGTCGGTGGATGCGGTTGTGCTGCCGCAGCCGGAGAGTGTGCCGCCAAGCATCAGGGAAGCAAGCAGCAGAGATAGAAACTTTTTCTTCATAATCCTCCTGATCTGCCTGAATATCAGGCCGAAAAATAACTTCTTTTCTAGCATATGAGGAAGCAGGAAAAGTGTGAACGGAAAATTCAGATGTGCGGAAAGCCGGTATCCCAGATAAAAAATGGGAAACGCCGGTAAAAGGCATTTCCCTCTCTTCATTTTATTCTTATATTCTTAATTATAAAAAGCAGGATACGGGAATCGAACCCGCCTCCTCAGCTTGGGAAGCTGATATACTACCGATGTACTAATCCTGCATGAGCCTAGTATAACATCATCTGTAAAAAAAGGAAAGTGCTTTTTTCAAATAAGACCGGAGCAGTCATTAACGCGAAAAAGGCTTGACAGCAGAAAGAAAAAGACGTATGCTAACTTTGTTAGTAAGCAAAAGGAGGTAATCGGCATGAAGGCGAGAATTTACGGGAAAAACTTGATACGAAAAATGATTACCTCAGAATCACAGAAAGAGACGGACTGATCTGCGGTGTCATTTTTGATGCCGCATTTTTGGTTGTGAAGACGAGGCAGAGCATTACAGTGGTGCTCAAAGCAGGGACAGACCAGAGAAGGCCTGTCCTTTTATATTTACGAAGAAAAGAAGGAGATTAAGATATGTATCAGATCATGGATTTAAAAGATATGGAATTACACGGAGCAGCATTGCTTTTTCAAAGGGAATACGAGGAGAGCAGAAGAAGCGGAGAAGTGCCTGCCATGACGCCGGAGATGGAAGCGGATGTCGAAGCGGGACTGCGGCAGATCCGGGAAAACGCATACGGCGCCGCGCTGCTGGAGGATGGAGAACTGGCTGGTTTTCTGGGCTTTTTGGGACCGATCGAAGGATTCCACGGCGATGTGAGAGGCGCATTTTCACCGTTTGGAGCGAGCGCTTTTGCAGGAAAAGACTGGGCGCGGACGGCCTCACTTCTGTTGCAGGAAACAGCAGACGGGATGGTAAAAGACGGCGCCGCTCTATGAACAGCTCGACGCGCACATGAGAAAAAGCCCCTGCTTTTTCCCAAAGCCGCAGGGCATGGTGCAGAGCCTCCTCGCGCGGGAGGATGTTTCGATCCTCGCCGCCTTCTGGAAGGATACGGCGGTAGGATATATGGCGGTCGATGAGGAGGGCGAAACCTTCGTCATGCTGAGAGAGGATATGCTGAACATCTGCGGGGCATATGTCAGGAAAGAATTTCGCTCGGCGGGCGTTGCAAAGCAGCTTCTGGACGCGGCGGTTTCGATGGCGCAGGAGCGCGGGAAAACGCATCTTGGCGTGGACTATGAAACGGTGAACCCGACGGCGCTGCATTTCTGGACAAAATACTTTACGCCGTACACATATTCCTACATACGCAGGATCGATGAAAGAGTCGTGAAAGGATAACCGGAACCGCCGCAAAAGGATCTGCCGATATCGCGGATCGCCCCTTGTCCAACTGCCTGCATTTGTGGTATACTTATACCGAACTTATGCGCAGGGTAAAACAAGTTCAGATTTATTTTGAAGAGTGTATGGACACCAAAAGGGGGATAAAAGTGAATAAGGAACAGCAGTTGAGTGAAAAGGCGGGAATCAATCGGATCGCATTGCTTTGTCATATGGTATTGTCGGCAGTGCTGGTGTTGTCTTATCTGGCGGAGGTCGTACAGGGGAAAAGGACGATCGGGTATTATGTGGTATTTGTCATTCTGGCGCTGGTGCCGCTCGGGATGGAGATCGTAGCATACAAAAGAAATCCGGATACGGATATGATCAAGCATGTTCTGGGGATCGGCTACGGTATCTTTTATACGTTTGTTCTCTTCACTACAACGAGCAACATTGCGTTTACCTTTGTGATCCCGGCATATCTGGTGGTGACGCTCTTTTCAGATGCCCGGTACTGTATTCTGGTTTCAAGCGCGTGCTGTGTCGTAAATATCGCCAATGTCGCATATCGTTTTATAGTAGGCGGAGCAAACCAGATCACCACGACGGATGCTGAGATCCAGGTTTTTGTGATGATCATTGTGGCTGTGTTCCTGTGCCTTAGCACGGCGACGCTTGGAAAGCATAACAAGAGAAAGATGGACGCCATTTCCAGAGAGAAGGACAACGTTTCGAATCTGCTCTCAACCATCATGGGGATTTCCGCACAGATGACGGATGGGATCGTGAATGTGACAGAGCGGATGGATGAGCTTGGAAATGCGGTATCCGAGACGAGAAATGCCATGCAGGAGGTATCTTCGGGAACGAACGATACAGCAGAATCTGTGCAGAGCCAGCTTGGCAAGACGGAGGACATTCAGAATCATATTGAAAATATGGCGAAGATCACGCAGGACATTGCCGGAAATATGGATCAGGCAAAACAGGATGTACAGAGCGGCAAGAACAACATCGATTCGCTGCTGGCACAGGTGAAGGCTTCGGATCATGCCGGACAGGAAGCGGTGCAGGATATGAAAACGCTGGAGGAGTACACCTCCAATATGCAGTCGATCATAGATATGATCACCAGCGTTGCCAGCCAGACCAGTCTTCTTGCGCTGAATGCGAGCATCGAGGCGGCGAGAGCGGGAGAGGCAGGAAGAGGCTTTGCGGTAGTGGCTACCGAGATCTCGAACCTGGCGAACCAGACGCAGAGCGCGACTGTCAATATCACGGAGGTGATCCAGAATGTGTCGGATAAGCTGAAGATCGCATCGGAGGCTGTGGAGGAACTTCTGGCAAGCAATGTACAGCAGAGCGAGGCGGCAAAACACGCGGCAGAGAGCTTTGAAAAGATTGCGGAGAGCACGACACAGGTCGATGCAAGGAGCAGCGAGCTTGATCAGGCGGTGAACCGTCTGGCAGAGGCAAACAGCGGCATCGTGGACAGTGTACAGACGATCTCGGCCATCATGGAGGAGGTATCGGCACATTCGCAGGAGACTTTTACGGTCAGCGAGCGGAATGCCGTTATTGTTAATGAAGTCAGTAAACTGGTTGGGGAGATCAATGAGGAAGCGAAGCTGCTCAATCGGGATATCAGTACCATATAAACTATTATTTCAAACAGGAAAAGGAGAAGACAGGTATGGGAGTACTTACAAGATTCAAGGATATTATGGCGGCAAATGTGAATGCACTTTTGGATAAGGCAGAGGATCCGGAGAAGATGATCGATCAGTATCTGCGGAATCTGGAATCCGATTTTGCCAAGGTAAAGGCGGAGACGGCAACGATCATGGCAGAGGAAAAGTCGGCAAAGAGAAAGCTGGACGAGTGCAACGAAGAGATCGCGAGAATGTCAGAGTATGCGATGAAGGCAGTTGCAGCAGGCAACGACAACGACGCGCGCCAGTTCCTGACCAAGAAGGCAGAGCTTACCCAGAGACAGGAGGTTCTTGCCAAAAACTATGAGCTTGCACAGGCGAACGCTCAGAAGATGCGCCAGATGCACGATAAGCTGGAGGCAGATATCTCCGAGATGAAGAGTAAGAGAGATTCCCTGAAGGCAAAGGTCAGAGTGGCAGAGACACAGAAGCGGATCAACGAACTTGGCTCCGGGCTGGAGAGCGCCGGCAACCACGCGGCAGCCTTTGACCGGATGGAGGAAAAAGTGAACCGGATGCTGGATGAGGCAGATGCGGCGGCAGAGCTGAACCAGTCGGCGTCCCAGAACAGCATTGAGGATCTGGCAGGCAAGTATGACAATGCAGGAGCAGGCTCGGCAGTGGATGACGAACTGGCAGCGCTCAAGGCACAGATGGGAATGTAAATTACAGAGAGGTGAAAATAGATGGGATTTTTTACAAATCAGTTTTCCAGCGTAATCGAATGGAACGAATCGGGAGAAGGAATTCTCTTTTATAAATTTCAGAATCAGGAGATCAAGAAGGGTTCCCGTCTGATCATCCGTCCGGGACAGGATGCGATCTTCCTGTATAACGGAAGGGTAGAGGGTATCTTTGAAGATGACGGCGACTACGATATCGAGTCGGATATCATCCCGTTCCTGACAACGCTCAAGAGCTTTAAGTTTGGGTTCAACACGCCGCTGCGCGCAGAGGTTCTTTTCATCAATACAAAGGAGCTTCTGGTGAAGTGGGGAACAAAGAATGCGATCAATCTCCAGGCGCCGGGACTGCCGGGCGGTATGCCGATCCGTGCGTTCGGAACCTTTAACTGCCGTATTGTGGAGCATGATGTTCTGATCGAGAAGCTGGCAGGCATCCGTCAGACCTACACAGTCGAGGATGTCAAGGAGCGTATCATTGCAAGTCTGGATCAGCTTTTGATGAGCTGGATCAGCAAAGAGGGCAGGGATATGTTCAACCTGCAGGCCGATGCAAGAAACATCGCCAAGGGAATTGAGTCGGATCTGGATATGGATATGCGTAAGCTGGGAATCGGTATCACCGATTTTACGATCGAGAGCTTTTCCTATCCGGAAGAGATCAAGAAGATGCAGGAGAAAGCGGCGGCACAGTCGATGGTCGGCGATGTGTCAAAGTATACGCAGATTGCGGCAGCTGATTCGCTGGGCAAGGGTGGCTCCGGCAGCAACATGGCGTCCGATATGGCAGGTCTTCAGATGGGAATGGCTATGGGACAGCAGATGGTGAACCAGATGAATCTCGGTGGTCAGAATATGGCTGCACAGGCCGGTATGCAGGGACAGTCCCCGGCAGCAGGCGGAGCAATTCCGAAATTCTGTCCGAACTGTGGTACTCCTACCAATGGCATGAAGTTCTGCGGTAACTGCGGCAATAAGCTGGGCTAAGCGACAGCGCGCAGAAATAGGAATGAACAGAGGAATGTTATGAGTATATACGATACATTAAATGAACAGCAAAAAGCGGCGGTCATGCATACGCAGGGGCCGCTTTTGTTGCTTGCGGGAGCGGGTTCCGGCAAGACCAGAGTGCTGACGCACCGGGCAGCTTACCTGATCGATGAGGAGGGTGTGGATCCGTGGAATATCCTTGCCATCACCTTTACGAACAAGGCGGCCGGCGAGATGCGGGAGCGTGTGAACCAGATCGTTGGAGACGGAGCAGACCGGATCTGGGTGTCTACTTTTCACTCGACCTGTGTGCGCATCCTCAGAAGATATATAGACAGACTTGGGTACGACACGAATTTTACCATTTATGACACGGACGATCAGAGGGGGATCATGAAGGAGGTCTGTAAGAAATTGCAGATTGATACCAAGCAGCTCAAGGAGCGGACGATCCTGGGAGCGATCTCATCGGCGAAGGACGAGCTGATCGATCCGTTACAGTATGAAAAGCAGAACGGCTTTGACTATAACGGCAGCCGTATTGCAAAGGCATATCGCGAATATCAGGCGACGCTGAAAAAGAACAACGCGCTGGACTTTGACGACCTGATCGTAAAGACCGTGGAACTGTTCCGGGCAGACGCGCAGGTGCTGGACAGCTATCAGAACCGTTTCCGGTATATTATGGTGGACGAGTATCAGGATACCAACACGGCGCAGTTTGAGTTGATCCGGCTTCTGGCAGGAAAATACCGGAATCTCTGCGTGGTCGGTGACGATGATCAGTCGATCTATAAATTCCGCGGGGCAAATATCCGCAACATTTTGGATTTTGAGAAGGTGTACCCGGAGGCAAAGGTCATCAAGCTGGAACAGAACTATCGTTCCACGCAGGTGGTGCTGGATGCTGCCAACGCGGTGATCAGAAATAATACCAGAAGAAAGAACAAGGCGCTTTGGACAGATAAAAAGGAAGGCAGCCGGATTCATTTCAGACCGTTTGACAATGCGTACGAGGAGGCGGAGTTCATCGCTTCGGATGTGGCAAAGAAGCACCGGAATGAGGACGTCCGCTATGGGGACTGTGCGGTTTTATACCGGACAAACGCCCAGGCGCGTATGCTGGAGGAGCGCTTTATCATGGAAGGGATCCCCTATGATGTGATCGGGGGGACGAACTTTTATGCAAGACGGGAGATCAAGGACATTCTGGCTTATCTCAAGACGATCGACAACGGCAGGGACGATGTGGCGGTCAAGCGGATCATCAACATTCCCAAGCGAGGGATCGGAGCGACGACGATCGTGCGGGTGCAGGAGTATGCGGACGCGCGGAATATCAGCTTTTACGATGCCCTTCGCGAGGCGGATCAGATCATGACCATCGGACGCAGCGCATCCAAGCTGCAGCCCTTTGTCATGATGATCCAGGCATTCCGCAGCAAGCTGGAGTTTTTCACGCTGGAGGATCTGATCAAGGACGTCATAGAGACGACCGGCTATGTGAAGGAGCTGGAGGCCTCGGACGATGAGGACGCGGCAGACCGGATCGAAAATATCGACGAGCTGGTCAGCAAGGTAGTTTCCTATGAAGAAACGCATGAGGAGCCAAGCCTGAGTGAATTCCTGGAGGAAGTTGCTCTGGTGGCGGATATCGACCGTGCGGAGGAAGGGGACGACCGGGTGCTGCTGATGACGCTGCACAGCGCAAAGGGACTGGAGTTTCCGCACGTATATCTGGCAGGCATGGAGGACGGCGTTTTCCCAAGCTATATGACGATCATGTCAGATGACCCGATGGACATCGAGGAAGAGCGAAGGCTCGCCTATGTGGGGATCACCAGAGCGAAGGACGACCTGACGCTGACCTGTGCAAAACAGAGGATGCTGCGTGGAGAGACGCAGTACAATCCGGTGAGCCGCTTCGTGAAAGAGATTCCGCCGGAGCTTTTGGACAACAGGCTGCCGACGCAGAAAAAGCCGGAGTTCGACACATATGCGGATGATTCCGCCCAGAGAAGCCACTTCCTGTCCAAACCTTTTGGAATAGGGGAGTCCGGGAGCGGCGGTTTCCGGAGAAGCAAGACCGATTATGCGGCGACAATGGAGGAGACAAGTTTTCGCAGAAGCGCGCTGGATCCTGCACAGACCGCGCAGAGCGGACCAAAAGAGGAGGGCTATCGGCGTTCCGGTCAGACGACCGCTTATCAGAGCCGGTTTGGAAAGGACGCCGACACAATTTTTGACAAGCCAAAGCCGAAGGCGGTAGTCCGTCCGAAGAGAACCGCGTCGGAGGTACAGCCCTTTCTGGCAAAGGCGGCAGGTCCGTCAGCCGGGCTGGTGCGGGCCTCGGGAGAGCAGAATCTAGGGTATGCGGCCGGCGACCGGGTGCGGCATATGCGCTACGGAGAAGGAACGGTTCTGAAGATCGAGCCGGGACCGAGGGATGCACAGGTGACGGTTATGTTTGACGAGGCAGGACAGAAGATCATGTATGCAGGGTTTGCAAAGCTGCGGAAGATTTAGTATGTTGATATTGATCCGGCACCGCGTAGCGGCTCAGCTTTTATTTTATTCGAGGACGTTTTAGGACTGAACTGTTACAGAAAAAAGATTTTCTATAGTAAATTTTGCAAAATGGTGGTATATTATAATCAATAAGCAGTCTGTCGCAAACAGAAAAAAGGAGGTAATCTTATGAGCAGAAAATGTGGAATGAGCAAAGCGGAAATTTTGAATAAATTGGACGATGTATTGGGGGCAGCGGGCGTAAATGAACTCTTTGGAAAGAAGCAGGAAGAGGAGAAGAAGTGCAGTCCGGTAGTATGGGTGCTTGCGATCATCGGAGCAGTGGCAGCTGTTGCAGCGATCGCATATGCAGTGTACCGTTACATGACGCCGGATTATCTGGAAGATTTTGATGATGATTTCGATGATGACTTTGATGACGACTTTTTTGAGAATGAAGAAGAGGACGACACCGAGGAGTAAGTGAAAACCGGAAAACCATGACAGGAAGAAGGGGTGTGCCTTTGGCACACCCTTTTTGATGAAACAGGAAAGAGCGCATTTGACACAAACTTGTCATGCGTAAAAAGCGTGCGCGGAATGGGGAAGAAAGATGAAAAAAGGGCAGATCGTAGAAGGAATGATCACACGGATCGATTTCCCGAACAAGGGAAGGCTGGAGTCGGAAGAAGGCGTATGCGTTGTGAAGAACGCGCTTCCGGGGCAAAAAGTCCGGGCAGCCGTCAATAAAGTGCGAAAAGGCAAGGCAGAGGGCAGGCTTCTGGAGGTTCTGGAGAAAGCTCCGGAGGAGAGAGCGGACGTATGCCCGCACTTTGGACTGTGCGGAGGCTGTACCTATCTTTCTATTCCCTATGAAAAAGAGACGCAGATCAAGGAAGAACAGGTTCGGAGACTTCTGAAGGATGTGCTGGACCGGCAGAAGCAGGCATGTGTCTGGGAAGGCATGAAACAGAGTCCGGCAATCTACGGCTATCGCAATAAGATGGAGTTCACCTTTGGAGATGAGGTGAAGGATGGTCCGCTTTCGCTTGGCATGCACAAGCGGGGCAGCTTTTATGACATCGTATCGGTGACAGACTGTCAGATCGTGGATGAGGACTACCGGCGGATCCTTACGGTCACCCGCGATTTTTTCCGGGCAAAACAGGAGGAAGGCGTGCCGGTGACATTTTATCACCGTCTGCGCCATGTGGGATATCTCAGGCATTTGCTGGTGAGAAAGGCAGCCAGAACCGGGGAGATCCTGGTCGTGCTGGTGACGACGACACAGACTGCTGGTTTTGAGGAGGAAGAGCTTCTTTCGGAATACCGGGAGCTGCTCCTTGCGCAGTCTTATCAGGGGCGTATTGTCGGAATCCTTCACACAAAGAATGATTCTCTTGCGGATGTGGTGCAGAGTGATGAGACGGAGACGTTGTACGGGCAGGACTTTTTCTATGAAGAACTGCTTGGGCTGCGTTTTAAGGTGACGGCATTTTCTTTCTTTCAGACCAACAGCCTGAGCGCGGAGGTGCTTTATCAGACGGCGCGCGAGTATATTGGGCAGTATATCGGGCAAAACGGCGAGAGCATCGTCTATGACCTGTACAGCGGAACCGGAACGATCGCGCAGCTTATGGCGCCTGTGGCGAAGAAGGTGATCGGGGTAGAAATCGTGGAGGAGGCTGTCCTTGCAGCGCAGAAAAATGCAGAACTTAATGGTTTACATAACTGCGAATTTATCGCGGGAGATGTACTCAAGGTGCTGGATTCCATCGAGGAGAAGCCGGATGTGATCATTCTGGATCCTCCGCGCGACGGGATCCATCCCAAGGCGCTCGACAAGATCATACGCTATGGGGTAGAGCACATCCTGTATATTTCCTGTAAACCGACGAGCCTTGCGCGGGATCTGGAGGTCTTTGTGGAGCGTGGGTACGAGGCAAAACGCGCCGTTGCGGTCGATCAGTTCCCATGGACGACAGGGATCGAGACGGTATGCCTTTTGTCCAAACTTCACGAAGCGAAGCATTATGTGAATGTGAGACTTGACATGGACGAGATGGATTTAACGGCGGCTGAGAGCAAGGCTACTTATGAGGAGATAAAGAAGTACGTAGCGGAGCATAATGATGGGATGAAGGTATCTAATCTGTATATTGCACAGGTTAAGGCTAAGTATGGAATCATAGAGCGTGAGAATTATAATAAACCTAAGTCAGATGACGCAAGACAGCCTAAGTGTCCGAAGGAGAAGGAGAATGCAATCGTAGAGGCACTGAGATATTTTAGAATGATTTAACTCAGTTACATGGAAGGAGCATTTTATGAAATATTTTAATAGTAAAGAATTTGATACAGAGATGGAAAAAGTGAAAATTATTATGGAAGATAAAGGATTTGTTTTGGAATCTGATCATCCATATGCATATGAAATGCAATACTCAGATGCGTATGATGATGTAGTTGAATGGTTGGAACAGCATGGCTACAACGGCAAATTAGATAATGTCGGACTATTTGAGGGTGTTGCGGTTTATGCTTTATATGATGAATCTAGAATATCATATAGCGAAATTATATCGAAATTAAAAGAAGAAGCAAAACAACAATGTAAAAATTTAGGCTTTATTATCTTTCCATGGAAAAAAGAAACCTTTTAATGTTCTTGGTCCCAAAAGTTTCCTGTCTTTAGCAAGCAAATCGTTCCAAGGCACATTCTTGCGTTCCTTTGCAGAAAGCCCAGGATTTACTTCAATCCAATCGTATTTATAAAGAAGAAGCCTGAGCGCATTTGTATTTGTGATTACGATTCCAGTCATTCCCGGATAAAGTCCAAAAGTAAAAATCGTAAGCAGAAAATTCAGAAAGTTTAGAAAAGAAAGCGCAAAGGTAAATCCGATGTTGTCAAAGAAAATTATGTACGATTTTTTGAGGCATTTTTTAAATCCGTTGTTCATCAGGCTTCTTACAGGCAAAAACCACTGGAGCGCAAAGAAAGTTGTGACTAAAAACCAAAATATCAAAATCATAAAAATGAACCAAACATAGCTTCCGCTTGATTTCCACATTTTAAAATAAAACGGCAAGGTCACAGCCGCAACGCAAATCAATGCGCCGGTAAAAAGTCCGAACAACGCGCCGGTTTTAAATGAAATCAAAAATTCCTTGAAAAATTCACTGTATCTTGGAGCATCAAAATTTGCAATTTTAGCGGCATTTTTTCCAGCAGCAAATCCCACGGAACAAATCAAAATGCTGTCAATAATAACTGAAGCAAAAATCAATGTCGCTCTAATTTCACCAGAAAAAGGCGAACTATAGGCAAACATAAAAATAAGATAGGAAACAAAAAGCGCAATCAGTGAAAAAAAATTGCAGACAACAACGTAAAAAAGATTGTCCCAGACATCACATAAATTCTTTTTAAAGAAAAATCCAAACATGGAAAAATAGTAATATAATTGCTGACAATTTTCAACGCTAATGATAAAATTAGAAAAATATGGAATACAACGTCAATTCTGTAATTTCGCTTATCTCAAGAATCCACACGCAGACCGCAGAATTTACAAACAAAATGCTTTCAAGCCATAATTTTGTGTCTTCCCACGGATTTATACTTTTTCTTTTGTCTGAAAACGCAGAAATGTCCATGGGAGAAATTGCAAAAAAAATAAACAGAGATAAAAGCACCACAACATTTTTAATCAGAAAATTAATAGACGAAAAACTTGTAAAATGCGAACAAAGCAGAAAAGACAGCCGGAAAAAAATAATTTCTCTAACTGCTGAAGGAAAAAAATACAACAACTTTACAAGCGAAATTTCAAACAAACTGCTTTCAATTTGCTATAAAAGTTTTTCCGCAGAAGAAAAAGAAACGCTTTTAAATCTTCTGGAAAAAATGAGTCTGAACCTAGAAACAGAAGAAACTCAAGCATAACAAAAGCACTTTTTATAAAACACAACACAAAAAGGGTTGTCCAAAAAAAAATGGGCGCCTGGCTTGAGCAGAAAGAAAAAGTAAAGGAACTTCTCGCAAGTGAAGAATATAAGACACTCATGAAAAAACGCTCAACGGAGTACGAGACCGTCTTCAACCAGACAAAAGGCAATCCGGGATTCAGAAACTTCCATCTCCGCGGGAAAGCAAAAGCCGGGACTGAATGGGGATTGCTGATGATTGGATATGATTTCAAGCAGCTGGTTCGATTAATGAATGCCTAAAGAAAAAAAGGCTGCCCTTTGTTGAAAAAATCTTCAGCTTTAAGGACAGCTCCATTTCTTTTCTATCTAAAAATTTAAAAGCTCTATTTTAAAGCCGCGCTTATGCGTTCCAAAACCTTCTTGCGGTCCAAAGGTTTGACAATATAATTTTTTGCACCGCTAAGAAGAGATTTTTTTACAAGCTCTTCTTTTCCAAGCGCACTGACCATTACAACCTTGGCATTTTTGTCAAAGGCAATAATCTGCTCAAGGGCTGTAATTCCGTCCATGCGAGGCATTGTTATATCCATAGTTACTAAGTCAACATTCGGACAAAGCTCTTTATATTTATCAACGCCTTCTTTTCCGTCCTGAGCTGTAGCAACAATTTCATAGCCATCACTAGAAAGAATCTGAGTGAGCTGTTTTGCAACAAACATAGAATCGTCTACAACTAGCACACGGTACTTTGTTCCGTCAAGTTTTTCACCTTCAGGCGGACGCTCATTAATAGATGGAAAATCCTGTTTTGTTTTCATTCTAAACTCCTTATATTATGTGCGCTCGCGAATTGCGACGTTAACTTCAATTTTGCCATAGTCAGTAATAAGAGGAACAATAAGAGCTTCTACATTGTCTGTTGTTCCGCCCAATGCCGCTATTTCCATTTTTTCACCTGCGAACAAGGCAGGAGGCGTAAGGTCAAATTTAAAACCAAGGTCATGCAATTTTGTAACAGAC
>OIZL01001222.1_pt1 | contig 14869 bp, 13 predicted proteins | sample 1588541 | NCBI WGS metagenome assembly OIZL01 (sample SAMN03283285) | human gut metagenome | biome: human-associated habitat; material: feces | host: Homo sapiens | place: Peru | collected 2012 | reverse complement strand
TTCGCTTGCGGGGGGGGTAATTTATGCTATACTTACTAATGAAAGTAGGGTAGATAAATTATGAAAGATAACAAAATTTTAATTGGAACGGCTCTTGCATTGTTGCTGCTTCTTACAACAGGCCTTTCTTATGCATACTTTAGTACTGCTGTAAAAGGTAATGATAATGCAAAAGATATGGTAGTTGAAGCAGGTACTTTGAAACTTACATATACTGATGGGCCTGCGATAAATGCACAAAATATAAAACCAGGATGGTCAACAACAAAAGAGGTATCAGTAAAGAATAATGGTACATTAGATACAAATTACAACATTATTTGGCAATCACTAACAAATGGAATCATCAATGATGAATTAGTTTTAAGTGCTACTTGTCAAAAATTAAATGCAAGTGGAACTGAAGAAGGAACATGCAATTCTATACCACAAGTACCAATAAGTGATATGACTATTGCAAAAAAGATATCAATAGAATCAGGCATTACTCATAAATATACATTCACAATTCTTTTCAAAGAAACAAATGCAGATCAAAATTATAACCAAGGAAAAGAATTTAATGGAGTTTTAGGTATTGAAAAATATAAAGCACCTGATTTTGCAGCTGATAGTTGGTCAACAATAATAGCAAATGTAAAAGCAGGATATGGAAGTGAATATGCTGTTGGAAGCACAAAAGAAGTGAATTTAGGTTCAACATATGGAACAAACACACTTCGTATAGCAAATACATCAACTCCAAGCGAATGTTCAGGAACAGGCTTTTCACAAACAGCATGCGGATTTGTACTTGAGTTTGCTGATATAATAAAAACACATAAGATGAATCCAAGTGGAAAATATAATGGAAAAACTTATAATAATGGTTGGAATAAAGATGGCTGGCCTGCTTCAAGTATGTATACTTTTGTAAATAACGATATATATAACTCACTGCCAAGTGAATTAAAGAATGCAATAATAGACACAACAGTAGTATCAAGTCATGGAAGTGAAGATACAGATAATTTTACATCAACAGATAAATTATATTTATTATCGCCAAAAGAAATATACACTAATTTCCTAATTACTTATGATACGTTAAAAGATTTAACAAGAACATTAGATTATTACACAAATATTGGTGTAACAACAAGCAGTTATAGTGGGGCAATAAAGAAATACGCAACTAATGCATATTGGTGGCTCCGTTCGGCCGCTTCTCGCAATAACAGTGATTTCTATCGCGTGAGTAGCAGTGGGGATTTGTCTATCAGTTATGCTCGTGGTACGTGCGGCGTCGCGCCAGCTTTCCGATTGGGTTAATGAAAAGAAATATTTAACAGGTCAATTTGGTGCGATTCCATATGAAAAAGAAGATGAATTAAAATAATCAAAAAGGATAGTTAATTTCTATCCTTATTTATTTGTTATATCTTTATGTCTTTTATAAAATTCTATAAGTGCATTATCAAATTCTTCTTTAGAATCAAGAGGCTCATAATATTCTTCATTATTTTTAATAACTATTTTTTGTATTAATAAATTTGTATTGTCATTTGAATCTACAAGAAATGCATATTTGATATTATTTATTGTTATGATATCTATTTCATCATAATCTTTACCATCTATTTCTACTGTATTTATTATCATTGTAAAGTAACTCCTTCTTCATCTTTTAATTCTTTTTCTTGATTAACAATATTTGTAAATATATTTTTTTGTGTTGCATAGTGATTTATTGCTGATTGTAAATCTGGTTTACCTTTTGAATCTGTAAAACCACGTTTTGTTAACCATTCATTTAATGTATTTATATCTTTGAAGTCTTTTTCAGCATAACTTCCTTCTTCAGCATATAATTTTATATTTTCTATAAGTAAGTCAACGTTTGTTTCTCCAGCAACACCAACTTTATTATTCAAGTTTTCTCCCATATCTTCACAAGTTGAAATAAATCCTATGTCAAGAAGTCTATCATCTAGTTTTAATAAATCTTTAGCAATACCTTCATGATCATAATAATATGTTTCAGCATTTCTTTTTGTATTTTGAGCAACTATGCTTATATTAGTTGTATCATAATTAGGATTAAAACTATCATCTTGTACGAATACTACTGAACCAAGTTCTCTACTAAAATCATTTAACGTTCCCTTTGGAGTAGGTTTTGCTATGTGGGCACCAAAAACAATTCCACCAGCAGCAGCTATACCAGCAATTACAATTATATAGCTATTAGGATTCTTTTTCTTTCTTCTAGGTTTTCTTCTATTTTCACCTGTTCTCATACTTTGTTCAAAACTATTAACTATTTTCATAGTATCTCTTTCTCTAAACATAGCATCAATTTCACTCATATCAATGCCATCATCATAACTTTTAAATTTATTATTTGTCATATTTTACCTCTATATCAAATATATAAATATTTTTTAAAAAAGTCAATCTTTGTATGTAAACTATTAAAAATATATGGTATAATCTTTTTAGAATAAAGAGGTTTAAAAATATGTTTAAAGAAATGAAAATGAGACAACTTCAAAAAAGAGCGAATGCTTTTGTAAATTCTTTAGAAGGTAAAAGTGATAAAGAAGTAGAGCAAGCATATTTAGATAATAAAGAATTTACTAATAATGAAATTGTACTTAGTTTCTTATTTTTTAAACATCCTTCATTAATAAGAATATTACCACTTGATTTTCAAAAATCTCGTATAAATAGTAATCTTTCTATGTTTAGAAGTGGTAGTGTTGAAGCACGTAAATCACTTGTAAGTGACTGGATACGTGATAATAAATTTTTTATGAATGCTACTAGTATAGGTATGGATGATGAAGAATATAATAATTACTTAAAAATATATTTTAATCAAAAAGATGATATATCTAAATTATATATGGATGATTTAAGACGTGTTATTGAAATATTATATAATGAAGATGCTCGTGAAACTGAAAAAATGATTAGTAGTGAAGCATCTAAATTTACAAGTAGACAATGGGAATTCATTATAAAAGCAGAATCCTCGTTAATAAAATATGCTCCTAGTGATGTACAAGATAAATATTCACTTGATGAAAAATATATAAAATATATAAGTGGAGATGCTAAACGTAAATATGTTGATGAACAAATAAAAAAGATAAAAGAAAATAATGAATTATTAAATGATGCTTCTATAGATATAAAATGTGAATATATAAGTAGATATCCATTTATGATAAATTATATAAGTAGTAGTTCACTTATAGAATTATTAAAATATGATATAAGTTTCATTAAATATATAAATGTAACAGCATTCAAAAGAGAAGAAGATAAAAGTATAGAGATTATATATGAAATACTTTCTAATATAGAAAATAAAAGTGTAAAAGATATTGTTGATATAATGGTTGATAAAGGTGTATTTAATGCTAAAGGAAAACTATTTAGATATGATTCTAAAAGTAATGATATAACTTATCAATATACTAAGAGATTAATAAAACTTATTCAAAATTTAGGCTTAGAACAGATAATACCATTAATACAAATAGATGTTAATTATGTACTTCCATATGTAGTACCTGTCTATAATGATAATGCTGATATACGTGATAAAGAAAAGATAGTAGTAGATGCTGACTTTAGATGTTTAAATTTATTTAAGGTTTATTATGGGGAAGATGCATATAATAAATATTATAAAGTAATTAATAAAATATATAATGATTATTTAGTTAATATAAATAGTTATGATTATGGTAAAGATTATAATTCTATATTTGATTTGTTTAAGATACTATTTAATAAGAATATAATGCTTAATAATTCATTTGATAAAATAAGTTTATATATAGGTATGTCTATATTTCATAAGGGTAAAGAAAATGATAGAACTAATAAACTATTAAATAAATTATTAAATGAATTACTTACTAATGCATATAAAAGAAATATTATTGTGAATAAACCTTTGTATGATGTATTCTCATTAGAAGTATTTGATGAAAGACTTTCTTTTATACCAACTAATTTACTTAATGATTTTAATAATTATAATTTTACTAATTTTAGTACATTACTTTTTATATGTAAGTATGATAGTACACGTAGATTATTTATGTATTATTTAGATATTATATTTAGTATTTATGGTGAAAATAAAGAATCATTATTTAGAGCTATAGAAAGTTTTACATATTACAAAGAAATAATAAGTGATGTAATAGATAAAGATTTAAATAATGAAGAAGAAAATAATCTTATTGATTTATTATCATCATTTGGTAACTTTAGTAATATTACTAAAAAAAGTGAACTTGCTAGTTATGATTTAACTTTTATAAAGAGTTTTGTAAGTGAACTTTCTATGCTTAAAGATACTGATACTAGTATATATAATAATTTATTATGCAATTATTTATTTAATAAGGCTTATGATATACAAGGTAATCATGGTTTTTTAGAAGTTTCTACTATTAAACAAATAATAAGTATGTTTGATGTTGAAGAAATAGAGAATTTTGAAGTAGATGGTTCTAAAGTATTTAATACTGATGAAGTTAATTTTTATACATTACTTTGTATTATGTTTAAAGATATTTCTATTGATATAGTATTTGAATATATAAATAATTTAATGAATGATAATTATAGAAGAAACGTTATGTTTTGTGTAAATTTCTTTAATAAATTGAAGAAGTATAAAAGAGAAATTATTAATAGCAATATAGTTACTATGGATGATATAATTGAATTATATGATGAGAGTCCTGATGTAGTTAAATATGAAAATAAAGATGGTGTTGATATTTATACTGTTATAGGTCAAGACTTTAAAGTACTTTGTTCTACTAGTGATGATGGTGTTAATTATAGTTATGTTAATGTGTCTTCATTAGGACTTAATTCTTATGGTTATAGCAAGTTATCTTTAGAGTGTAGTATAAGACTTGCTGATAGTAAAGATGGTTATATCTTAAAAGTAAATAAAGATAATAAAGAAAAGATAAATATGAAAGCAGAATCTATTATAGTAGTAGGTAAACTTACTGATGATTTAATTAATATTGCTAAAACTAATAATTTGAAAATAGTTTATATCGAAGGTAGGTGGTAGATATGAATAATAAAATTAAAGATAAAATAAATATGATGAAAAGAGATAGTAGTTCTTGTAAAAAGATTATTAATAATTATTGTTTAATAAAGAAAGTACAAGAATTAAATAAGGATGATAGTTTATTTAAAAAATTAAATGGTAAAAATGAAGAAATAATTTATGATTAATAATGATGCAATTGAAACATTTAATGATGTTAAGTTGCATTTTTATATTAAAATGTGAGTGTGAAAATATAAAAGTTGTGCCAAAAAGGTGTTGAAAACGATGAAAAGTCGTTCCAAAAAGGTGTTAAAAATGATGAAAAGTCGTGCCAAAAAGGTGTTAGAAACAGTGAAAAGTCGTTCCAAAAAGGTGTAATGTATTGAAAAAGGTACCTTTTTATGGTATCTTTATAAAGAGGAAGGTATTCATATGAAAAGAAAAATTTATAATAAATTATTAGATTGGAAAAATAATAAGAATAATAAACCATTAATAGTTTTAGGAGTCAGACAATGTGGAAAAACTTATATAATAGAAAAATTTTGTCAAAACGAATTTAAAAAGTATATTAAAATTAATTTATTACAAAGAAACGATATTATAAAACTTTATGAGAGTAATATTAATTCAAGTGAAAAATATAAAATGTTAAAAGCAATGATAAATTTTGATTTTGATGAAGAAGGCAGTATTTTATTTATTGACGAAATACAGGAAAGTGAAGAATTAATAAGTGATTTAAAATATTTTTGTGAGGAACATAGCAATGTGAAAGTAATATGTGCAGGTTCTTTATTAGGAGTTAAATTGAAAAGACTTTCTAAATCTTTTCCAGTTGGTAAAGTATATATGTATGATATGTATCCGATGGATTTTGAAGAATACTTGATTGCTAATAACGAGAATTTATTATTAGATTCAATTAAGGATTGTTTTAATAATGATAAACCAATGTTATCGCTGCATGATAAAGCATTAAGATATTATTATAATTATTTATTGACAGGTGGTATGCCAGAAAGTGTATATAATTTAATGAGCGTTGATAATGACTATATTAAATATGATAGAGATATTCTTAACACTATAATTGAATCATATTTTAATGATATGAAAAAATATGTTGAAAGTCCTGCTGAAACCTTAAAAATAAGAAGACTTTATGATTCACTTCCAAGTCAATTATCTAATGCTTCTCATAAATTTCAATATTCAAAAATAATTAAAAATGCTAAATCAAGAGATTATGAGTTACCATTAGATTGGTTATTATCTGCTAATATGGTGTTAAAAGTTAATTGTGTTAATAATCCTCAAAAACCGTTGAAAGGTTTTGAAGATAAGGATACATTTAAGTTGTTTTTAAGTGATGTCGGTATTTTAAACAATTTATTAAATATTTCACTAAACGATATATTAACTAATGAACTTAAAGTATTTAAAGGTGTTATTTCAGAAAACTTTGTTGCTAATCAACTTATTTCTAACAATATACCTTTATATTATTGGAAAAGTAAAGATGAGGCTGAAGTGGATTTCATTATTGAAACTGCCAATGATGGAATAGTACCATTAGAAGTTAAATCTTCATTAAATACTCAATCTAAAAGTTTAAAATTATATTATAATTTATATGGTCCTAAATATATGATAAGAATTAGTACAAAAGACTTTGGTTATAATCCTGATACTAAAATTAAATCTATACCATTATATTCAGTTTTTCTAATTAGAAATTTAACTGATAAGTAGGATGTGACAATTTAGTAATTAAAATAGATACTAATATTGATTATATTTAAGAAGGTAGTACTGATGAAAAAGATAATTAATTTAATTAAATAGAACATTTAAGTTGCGTCATAAAGAGAATATATAAAAATTATTTACAATGTATGTTAAAATGTGATAAACTATTATTAGTGAAGCACCTGGTCCCCCATCTGCGGCTAGGCGTCACAATTTTATGTTTTCGCCTAACTACAAAAGTGAGTTAGGCTATTTTATTAACCAAAAATGATCAATAAAATTATTATAATAAGCAAAATGGCTATTAATAAGTCTTTTTTACTCATACAATATCACCTCCATTAAACCCCCTGAATACAGAAAATCAATTTTGGTGACGCCCAACCTCAGGCATTTCGGTAGATAGAGTATCATATACAAAAAAGTAATGCAAATAGGTAAAATTCAATTTTAGGTAAATTTTAAAAAAATATGTAAATTATTATCAAGATTAAATGATTGATAATGATTTTTATATTGCAAACAGTGTTACAGTAGAACTAATGGTTTTGCTGATAGTATATTGGTGTTTTCTGCTAATCAAAAAAGATAATCTTTGAACTAATCATTGATTATCTTTTCATTTGCTCTTTAATCAGCGATATCATTGTTTTCAAACTTGATATTTAAAAACTTTCTACTTGCTAGGTAGTCTGCCATGTGAACAAAACATTGATATTTAGTTTTTGGCCTTTGCAATACTTCATTGCCATTATAATCTGTTGTCCATGGGCCCATATGTGTTTCAACACAACTACAAACTAAATTTACTTCATCATCAGTGAGTTCTAATTTATCTTTATTATCTTTTACAAACTTGCTTATTTGAAGTGGATGGTCAAAAGCAGTATATTTATCATGATTGATACCATTCTTTAATCCATCATGTATAGTAAGAGCAAACAATAATAAATCCTTTTCATCACTTGTAAAATTATTAATTGCTGAATCTTGTAATAATTCATAAGCAATTCTTACTGCTGCTTTAGTATGTCTAACAAGACCTTTATCACCTAAAGTAAATTCAGGATGATATTTACCAGTAGATGATGCTGGTATATGATAGAAATAATCTGGTAATAAATCTAATATTGTTATAAGACTATTTCTTATTCTTTCATTTTTTATATAATTTATTTCTTTATTAAATTCTGTGTGCATAATTAAAACCTCTATTAAATTATAATATAAAATTATATTTTTTTCTATATAAATGTGTTATGATTTTAGTATGAAAGAAGAAATTATTGATATAAGTAAAAATATTGGTATTGATATAATAGGATTTTGTAATACAAAGAATTTAATAGTTCCTTATGATAAATATAAATTACAAGATGAACTTGGTTACAAAAGTACTTTTCAAGTAGGTAATATTAGTGATAAAGATTTATCAAATGAAAAATATAATATATATAATACTGCTATAGTGATAGGTGTGTCATATAAAAAAGTATCTATGGATGATAAATCTAAAATATATTTAAGTAGTTGTAGTATAGGTGATGATTATCATATTGTACTTAAAAATAAACTTGAAGTAATAAAAGAATATCTTGAAAATAAAGGTTATATTGGTAAAATATTTGTTGATAACAATCCTCTTGATGAAAGACTTTTAGCATATAATGCTGGTCTTGGATTCTTTGGTATAAATAATTTATTAATAAATGAAAAACTAGGTTCATATTTTTATATTGGAGTATTATTAACAAATGCTTCTATTTCTAGTAATAAAATAATAGATAGTAAATGTATAAATTGTGGATTATGTAAAAAAGTATGTCCTTTAGGAGCAATAAATGATAATGGAATACTTGATTCTACTAAATGTATAAGTTATCTAAATCAAAAGAAAAATGTAATAGAAGAAGAAAGTAATTATTTTGATAATTGTATTTATGGATGCGATAAATGTATAAGTATATGTCCTTATAATAAAAATATAGAAATACTTAAAGATACAGGAATAAATCCATATGAATTTTTAAATATGAGTAATGATGAATATGATAAAGAATATTCTAATAAATCCTGCTACTGGAGAGGGAAAAAAGTTCTTGATAGAAATATAAATATTTATTTAAATCATTTGAAAAAGTAATAATATTGTGTTAAAATTGAATTAATGATAAGGAGAGAAAAATGAAGAAAAGTAATAAAAATGTATCTAGTCGTAATTATTTTATTGTTATGGTAGTATCAGTACTTATAATAGTTGTTGTATTGTATGCTAGAACTTTCTATTTAAATTATAAAAATAATAAAGTTAATGTTAGTGTATTTAATGATCAAAAGATTAATCAAATAAATAGTGATGATTTCGATTTTGCTTTAAGTGAAATTAGTAGTGAAATTATACTTTATGTAAGTTATACTGGTTCTAGTGAAATAAGAAATATGGAAAGTAAGTTATATAAAGAAATAGAAAAAAAGAATCTTACTGATAAAATTATTTATTGGAATGTAACTAATAGTAAGAATAGTGAATATATTGAAACATTAAGAAAGAGATTTCCAGAGATAAAGGATCAAATAAATTCAGCACCATTATTTATATATATTAAGGATGGTAAAGGTGTAGAAGCAATGAGTAGTGAACTTAAAAATGTTGATTATAAAGTATTTAATAAATTAGTAAGTAAGTATAATATTGAATAGGAGTCGTTGACTTCTTTTCTTTTGTTTTATATAATTTTTATAGAATATAGGAAGTGTTAAGATGAACAAGAAAGGTTTTACTTTAGTCGAGTTACTAGCTGTAATAGCTATACTTGCTATACTTGTTTTAGTTGCTGTACCAAATGTACTTAGTATGTTTAATAAGGCTAAAAAAGATGTATTTTTAACTGATACTAAAAATATTTATAAAGAAGTTTCAAAAAAATATATTAGTGAAAGTATGAGAGGTAATAATATAAATACTATATCAAATGATAATAATAAACTTGATATGGATACAAGTGATTTAAAATACAATGTTAAATTAGATAGTAAAGGAAATATTAAGTCATTTGAAGTTAGTAATGATACTTATTGTATAAGTGGTAATTTTAATAATTTGGGCGAACTTACTATTGATAAAATTAAAGATGGAAAATGTGAAAGTGTTCCAGAAATTGTACATTCTTTTGAAGGTGATGATTGGAGTACAATTGTTACTAATATAAAGAATGATAATATTAGTAATTATAATGTAGGGGATACAAAAGAAATAGATTTAGGTGATTATGGTGTACATACTATCCGTATAGCGAATACATCAACACCAAATGAATGTAGTAACTCTGGTTTTTCACAAACAGCATGTGGTTTTGTTCTTGAATTTGTGGACATAATAACAACACATAATATGAACCCAAAGGGAGATTATAATGGAAAAACATATAATTATGGATGGAATGAAGATGGCTGGCCAGCTAGTAGTATGCGTACATTTGTAAATAACGATATATATAATGCATTACCAAGTGAAATAAAAAGTGCAATAATAAATACAACAGTAGTATCAGGACATGGAAGTGAAGATACAAAAAACTTTACATCTATAGATAAACTATATTTACTTAGTACAGCAGAAGTATTTGAACAAGGAACTTCAAATACTATAAGTTATGATACAGCAAGAGATGTAACAAGACAATTAGATTATTATAAAAATTTAGGAGTAACAATAAATAATTATAGTGGAGCAATAAAGAAAAACGGAACTAGTGCTGCTTTGTGGTGGCTCCGTGCGGCTACTTCTAATAGTACTAGCAATTTCTTACGTGTTAACAGCGCCGGAGATTGGAGTATCTATAATGCTAATGGTGCATACGGCGTTGCGCCAGCTTTCCGATTGGGATAATACGTAAAGTGTATGTAAACTAGAGCAAAACAAAATTAGTTAGGAGAACTAAAACAAATCCGAATAAAAAAATAATAAGGTATAAGGGATGTTAAAAAAGCGACTACTCCATGCGAAAGCATGGATAGGCGGGTAAGAACTAAAACAAATGCATTTGTTATGAAATAGCTGCCTTAAGGCAGAATATTAAAATTTGAATTTACATAAATTCAAATTTTTTTGTTGATGTGTGGAAATATAAATGCTAAAATAAAAGTGTAATAAATCTTAAGAAAGGATATTGAAAAGTAAAATTATTTAATACAAGATTAATAATGAGGAGAAATAGAAATGTCAGTTCCAAGATTTAAGAGAAAGCCAAGTGGTTTAGATTATGTTGATAATGCATATGAACTTCAAATGGAAGTAATGAATTTATGTTCAAAATTATCAGCAAGATGGGCGAGAATATATCAGCAACCAATAGATAAACTTGCTTGTATTCAGGCGGATTTTGCTAATATGGCTTTTAGTATAACACCTACAACAAATGAAGATTTTATAATTAGAAGATTCTTTTTGAAAGTATCATATGCATGTTTACATGCGCTTGAAAAAAGAATTATCGATATGGTAAGAGTGCTATATATGAATCCATCTAAATGTTTTAATAGAAAGAATGGTAAGAATTATTCTTTTGCTGAAGCAACTATGATGCTTGATAAGAAACTTGAAGAATTTGGTGTTAAATATCAAAAACAATATGATTTAATAAAAGGAGTAATATCATCTGATTCTAAAAAACATAGTAAAGTTAAAAAGGGTTATATAACTGGCAAAGAAATGTTTGAAATATTGGTTTCAAAGACTCTTGAAATGATGTTTCATTAGTCTTTTTGAAATAGGTGTACTGATGTAAATTACGCTGTGCCCAGGAGTTTTTTAGTAGGTTACGTTTAGCGTGGCTCCGTGCGGCTAATTCTAATAATACTAACAATTTCTTAAATGTTAACAACAACGGAGATTGGAATAACAATAATGCTAATAATGCATACGGCGTTGCGCCAGATTTCTGTATAAGAAGTAGAACAGGTAAAATAAAGGTGTTTTAACTAACTCTTTGACTGCTTTTTGAAAAGAAAGGATCGGTATAACCTTAGAATATATTTATTCTTAAAGTTGATTAATGATGTTGTATGCTCGGACCATCAATGCATTGGTTAAGAGTTTGTTCATTTATCTTAATTTCATGGGTATATACTATGTAAGTATTTATAAATGAATATTATTTCTTATACATTAATCTTGGAAAAGTAGAAATACTTTTCTTTTATATGACAAGTAAAGAGAGAAAAGAAAAAAGATATTTAAGAAGAAAGAAAAAAACGTGAAGATAAAATAATTGAAAGAAGTAATAAATATGCTGATATTGATTCATCATTTACATTTTCTAAAGTTCTTAAATATGCTGATAAATGTTGTAATGGTGTTAGATGGAAGAAATCTACTCAAATATTTCAATTACATATGCTTACTAATGTTGCTTGTACTTGTTACAACATTAAAAATAATAATTATAAAGTAGGAAATACATATCAATTTACAGTAAATGAAAGGGGTAAAGAAAGATTAATAGATGCTCCACATATTAAAGATAGATTAATACATAAAGTAATTAATAATGAAATATTACTACCAATATATAGTCCATTATTAATATATGATAATGGGGCAAGTGTTAAAGATAAAGGTTTCTTATTTACTCTTAAAAGAGTTAAGAAAAAGTTACTTAAGAATTATAAATTATATAAAGGTGGTTATGTGATTCTTATGGATTATTCTAAATTCTTTGAAAATTGTTCTCATGATATAATAAGAGATATACATAAAAAATATATTAGGAATGAACATGTTATTAAAGTTATAGAAGATTATCTATTTATAGGTAAGGGAATAGCACTTGGAATAGAAATAGCACAGAGAGAAGCTTCTATGATTCTGAGTGGTTTAGATCATTATTTACAAAACAAAAATTAAGCAGTATCAGATATATATGGACGATACTATTTTCTTTTGTGAAAATTATGATATAGCTTGTGATATATTGAATGAATATATTGAAATGTCTAATAAACTTAATATTGTTATTAATAGGAAGAAAACTAAAATTATTAAGTTAAGTAATTGGCTTATGTACTGCAAATGGAAATTTAAAATATTTGATAGTGATAAAGAATAGATGATATAGATATTGTAAAAAATAGTTTTAAAGCATATTTGAATATGGGAAATAGTTATAGATATATAAGAATACTCTAAAGTTTATTATTCATAAATGTCACTGTAAATGCCATTGTATTTAAGATAAGTATAATACCTTTACTGTAAAGTTTCATATTAAAATTGGCTTTTTATATATCTCTATTATATAATTTAAGTATAAGGAGAATTATTTATATGTGTGGAATTGTAGGTTATAAGGGAAAAAGAAATGTAAAAGATGTTCTTGTTGAAGGATTATCAACATTAGAATATAGGGGTTATGATTCTGCTGGTATAGCAGTTCTTGATAATAATAAAGTAAGAATTGTTAAATCAATAGGTAAAATAGAAAATCTAAGAAATAAACTTAAGAAATATATATTCAATAATACAACATGTGGTATAGCACATACTAGATGGGCTACTCATGGAAAAGTAACTGAAACAAATTGTCATCCTCATAAAGTAGGAAGAGTTACTGTTGCTCATAATGGTATTGTTGAAAACTATAAATTATTAGAAAGTGAACTTAAAGGATATAAATTCTTAAGTGATACTGATAGTGAAAGAATAGCTGCTTTAATAGATTCAAATTATAATGGTGATAATGAACTTGAAGCTATAGAAAAATCAATTGAAGAAATGAGTGGAAGTTACGCTCTTGCGATAATGTTTGAAGGAAAAGATAAAATATATGGTGTTCGTAAAGATGCTCCATTAATTGTTGGTATTGGTGATAATGAATATTTCTTATCAAGTGATATATCAGCAATATTACCATATACTCATAAATATATTGTTCTTGATGATAAAGAAATAGTTGAAATAGATAAAGAATGTAATATTTATTACAATGAAGTAATACTTGATAAAGAAATACTTACTGCTGATTTTGATATGGAAAGTGCTCAAAAAGATGGATATAATCATTTTATGCTTAAAGAGATTCATGATCAAATTGAACTTAGTAAGAAATTATATTCGGTATATCTTGAAAATGATATGATTAGTGATAAGGTTATTGATATTACTAAATATAAACGTATTGATTTTGTTGCTTGTGGAAGTGCTTATCATGCTGCTTTAGTAGGTAAATATTTTGCTGATAAGTATTGTACTACTAAAGACTTTTATGTAAATGTTTATGCTTCAAGTGAATATAGATATACTAATCATTATTTTGATAATGATGTTCTTGTAGTTTTCTTATCACAAAGTGGTGAAACAGCGGATACTTTAGCATGTCTTCGTATGGTTAAAGAAGAAGGTGTTGATACTTTAGCAATAGTTAATGTTACATCTTCAACAATTGCAAGAGAAGCTAAATATATAATGCCTATGCTTGCTGGACCTGAAATATGTGTTGCGACTACTAAAGGATTCTTTAGTCAAAGTTATTTATGTAGTTTACTTATGCTTAAATATATGTATAAGAAAAATATTATCAATAAAGATGAAGTAGATAGAATACTAAAAGAGTTTATTAAATTACCTAAGTATGTAGAAAAAGTTATCAACATTGATTATAAAAATATAGCTAAAAGTATATATAAGAATGAAGATATATATTATATAGGACGCGGTATAGATATTTATACTTGTTATGAAGCAAGTCTTAAACTTAAAGAAATATCTTATATACATAGTGAATGCTTTTCAGCAGGAGAACTTAAACATGGACCAATTGCTTTAATATCAAAAGGTACTCCAGTTATTGCATTATTAAGTGAATTCTCTGTTTATGAAAAAACAGTAAGTAATATTATTGAAGCTAAAAGTAGAGGTGCTAAAATAATAACTATACGTAAAGAATCAATTAACATCGATAAAAATATTAGTGATTTTGATATAGTTGTTCCTCTTACTAGTGAATATATTCAAAATTTAGTAATTATGGTAGCATGTCA
>OIZL01001221.1_pt1 | contig 14869 bp, 12 predicted proteins | sample 1588541 | NCBI WGS metagenome assembly OIZL01 (sample SAMN03283285) | human gut metagenome | biome: human-associated habitat; material: feces | host: Homo sapiens | place: Peru | collected 2012 | reverse complement strand
GCTCGGGGGGGGGGGCGTCGGTTTTGTCGCATTACCGCTCGGCTTCGGCGTCACAATCGGGCTCGGCGTCGGCGTCGGCGTAGGTGTCGGTGTGTTCTTCGGTGCATGGCCTGAGCTCTGCTTCGGCGTAGGCGTAGGTTTGGGCGTAGGCGTCGGCTTGGGCGTAGGCTGTGCGCCAAGGCTTACTGTAAGCGTAACAACGTCCCCCTGCTTTGCCGTTACGCCCGCCTCGGGCGACTGATTGAATATTTGTCCCTTCTTTGCCGTTTCGCTGTATTCTTCAACAAATTCAATATTTACGCCTGCTTCCTTCGCAGCGTTTATTGCCTCCTTGCGCGTCATGCCCGCGCCGCCCGCAAAGTCGGGTATTACGACGCTTACGGTGCTGTCAGGCTCGATATGCGTCGGCTTTGCCGTAAATGCGCCGGCGGCAAGCATAGCGATAACCGCTATAAGCGCAGCCCCCGCCGCGGCGATTGCCGCAATGGCGGCCGTGCTTATACGCCTCGCTCCCGATGAGGCAGCGCGCGCGGCGCTCTCCCTTTCGCCCGACAGCATCAGGAAAAGCTCCCTTGCAGTCGCCGGGCGGCGCGATTTATCGGCCTCAAGCGCGTTCATAAGGGCGTTTTCGGCGTTTTTCATCATGCGCACGCCGAGCCTTGACGGTGCGGCAATCTCTCCACCGCTTTGCCTGCGCGGCGCTCTTCCCGTTATCATTCTGTAAATCGTCGCCGCAAGCCCGTACACATCGGTGCTTGCGTTGACGGCCTCGCCACGATTAAAATATTCGCGCGGCCTGTATGCAGATTTGCCGTCCGCCCCCGCCGCTGACTCTGACGCGCAGGCAAACCTTGCAGCCTCGCCGCAGCCCGTGAGCTTGAGCTTGCCCATGTTCGTCACGCGTATTGAATCGGGCGCGATGGCGCAGTGCGTTATCCCCTGCCCGTTTATGATATCGACTGCGGAAAAAATCGGCTTCATCATTTCAAGCGCCTCTCCGAACGATATCCTGCCGCCGCGCGATAAAAGCATATCCTCGAGCGAGCAGCCGTCGATGTGCTCCGAAATAAGGTACGCCGTGCCATTCTCCGCGACCGCATCGATAACATGCGCATAGCCGTCCATGCTTCGCATTGCGCCAAGCTTCTGCGCATCGTCGTTAAGCAGCATTATTGCCGAGCCTATTACGTTGGCCGCCTCCTGCGAATACGGCGCGATATGCTCGTTATCCTCCTGTCGGTAAACCAGCCGCTCAGGCAGTATTTCGGCGATAGACACGCGTCTGTTCGTGGTGTTGTCAAACCCGACGTACACAGCCTGCGCATCATCATGCGCCATTACGCCGCCGACAACATATCTGCCGCCCGCGATAAGCGCTCCCGGCATCAGACACCCGGGAGTCGTCCGCATTTCATCGTATGCACATCCGCAGAACGGACAAGCCTCCTCGCCGCTTGAGTTAATGTTCATGCAGTTAATGCATCGGTATGTATTTACCATTTTCGTTTCCCCCGTTTTACTCGCCTAAAAGATATATTTCGCCATTAATTATTTCGGTTATTACACTGTTCACGTCATTGTCCCCGCCGTCTATCTGCAACTCCCTCGTCTCGGTATATACCGGGAAGATATAATTCTCCACGCTTTTCGTTGCGTAACGGGAAAGAAGCTCCGCAATAAGCTTACATGCCTGTTTAAGCTTTGCGGACTTTCTTATGCCATTGGCTATATAAACTCGTTCCATTACCTCCGCAGGATATGGTTTGCCTTCGGGGAGCCTCTCAACGGAAATCTTCGTAGTAGCGTCTGAATCTTTGATAATTCTGTCATACAGGCTTGCTGAAGCGATTATATATGTGAATTCCTTCAGCTCTTGCCCGTCATACTCTTCAGAAAAGTGAATTTCTCCGTTTTTTTCGAGTCCTGCGGCTTTTTCGTCGCCGTAGATATAGAATATCGCCTGCATTGCGCCGCCTATAACGGCAAATTTCGCGTCGTCAGGCCTTGTGTCGTTCACCTGCTGAGGTTCATCATCCGTTTTTTCCGCGTTGGGCTCAATATCATTGTCAAGCAAATAGCCCTTAATTCCGTCTTCAGTCACGCATTCACAAAGGACACAACCTGTGCTCGATTCCTTATATTTGCCACGCACATATACATCGCTGCCCCTTTGTATTGTTTCTTGTTCTTCCAACAGCACCGAGCTGTGGCTCGCATATTTTCTGAAATAAGCGGGGTCTCCTTTAACTGTATACCAGCCTGCGCTCGTTTTTTCCTCGGCCTTGGGTTGGCATAAAGTCGCTTCGCCGCGCACTTTCGGATCTATTTCGTCAAACTCGTTCACGCTTATAGCGGACTCAAACTTTTCATCCTTTTTAAGAACATCTTCGGCGCTTTTAATATAAACGTCTTGTCCTGCCCAGCGCAATCGGATAGTGCCGGTCTCACCTTGATCGTCATATTTCAGCACTCTGTCGCCCGCAGCCGCATTGCGCTTTATTTGTCCCTTGCACTCTCTGTCCTCGAACATCTTCGGCGCAGTTTCGGTTTCGGGTTCCGGTTTCAGCTCCATCACGATGCCGCGTTCCTCATTGGTCGTTTTATCTTCAAAAGCCTTAATAAGCTCCTCGAGCTGTTTAGCGCCAGAATCAAGGTTTTTATTTAAATCATCATTCTTTGAAAAAATCACATATGGCGAATACGTCAGCGGCAATCCGCAATCGTTGCCATTTTTTTCTATGTAATGCTTGAGGAGCAAAAAACCATCTGTACCCTCCTTGTTGGACGCAGAAAGCATCTCACACAGATCAGCGCCGTAATGCGATATTTCCAATGCGCCCAAAAAAGGCACCTTTCCTATTGATACATCTGCCGCGCCAACCGTTGGCGCGTGTTTAACCGACAATTGGTCGCGTATTTCCGACGCTTCGTTGTTGCTGCCAACAAAGCATGTGATTGTGTTCGCGATTTTTGCGAGCGACGTCGCAATAAGCGTTATGCCTATTGCAATAATCAATATAACCGCCGTTATCGGAACCGCAAGCTGCGCGGACAGCTTCTTTTTTCGCGGTGTCGATCTCATGGCAACCGTTGTGGCAATACTCTCGGGCTGTATGCTCTCCCGCTGTGTGATACGCCTCTCCTGCGACACATTGGGCGCGGGACGCTCAACCGTCGTGCTCCGCCGCGCAGCATGCGTCCCGGCTGACGCAACAGCCGTCTGCCTCTCCTCCGTCTTTAATGCGTTTTCAAACAAATAGACGCTCCTATACCTCTTGCCGGGCTCGAGCGACAGCGCCTTATCTATCGCCCTGCACATTCCGTCGGGAAGGCTGCATCTGCCCGTCAGCGGCGCGTATTCGTCATGCAGCACCCTGTCGCGCGCGTCTTCGGGAAGCTTCCCCGAGGCGAGCATATAAAGCGCCGCAGCTATTGAGTAAACATCCGTCTGCGGCGTAGGCTTTGCCGTTTCGTCGAAAATCTCAGGCGCCGTTACGCCGCGCTCATGTTTGATTCCTTTAACGGCCGAGCCTCCTATTCGCACGATTCCGTCGAATGCGGAGAGCTTCATTCTTCCATCGTCGCAGACGGATACGCTTTCGAAGCCGACGCCGCAATGTATAAATCCTGCGGCGTGCAGCGCCTTAACGGCGCTGCACAGCTGCAAAGCGGCGTCCCTGACGGCTTGCGCCGAAAGCCGCCCCGCGTTTTTCTTTGCATAATCGGAAAGGCTTGCTCCGCTGAGGTATTCCGTCACGGCGTACACGGTTCCGTTTTCTTCAAACACATCGTCGATACACACGACGTTATCGTTTCTAATCGATGCCGCGGCGCGCATCTGCGAGCGATACCTCGATGCAGACTCCGTAAATTCCTCCTCGTGCTTAGGCCCGTCCGTGCATACGCACATTGAGTCTGCGCCTCGACGCACAATTTCGCCCGGAAAGAATTCCCTTACGGTGATGCGTTTGCTTAAATTCTCGTCATAGCCCGCATACCATAGCTCCGTTCGCGTGGAGCGTACAGCAGCTCCAACAAGGTATCGGCCGTTTGCAATGTGAGTTCCCGGCTTTATGTGCGAAGGCTCCGACTTCACGCTGCCGTTTTCATAGCCGCAATGCATACAAACATCATATCCGCCGTTATCGTTCATGCATCTCATGCACAGACTTTTTTTCTCCATAATGCCCTCCCGATTTTTGTCCCGCTCTTCAAACGAGCTGGAACGTATTCTTTCTGCTTCCCAGATAGATCACCGCGCCGCGCGGCAGCCGCTCGGGCATATTCGGCCTAAGTCGTCTGTCGCTGTTTGTGAACGTGCCGTTTGTTGAATTAAGGTCCGTGACGAAATATGTCTGCGTCGTGCTGTCATACCTTATCGAGCAGTGCGTCTTGCTTACTTCGGGGCAGCTCTTTTCGTCGAATATCATCTGGCATCTTCCGGGATCCCTTCCCATGACTACAATTGCTCCGCTCCTTAAATCAACGCTTGCGTTTTGATATATACCTGTCAGGCCCTTGATTTTGCCGCCGCCGCTCGCGGCCGAGTCCGGTCGGCGGTCTCGCCTGAGCTCGTCCTCTTTTTGCTGCTCAAAAACTATGCTTCTTACCTTTCCGTCAAAGCCTTTTACTTCTCCGTTCAGGCGCGCAAGCTCTGCCCGTATGGATACCGCGTTCCATTCAATGTCGTTCTTGAACGCGATTATGACGCCTACCGCCGCGCGGATAACGAATGCATACGGGATAGCATTAAGCCACGCCATAACGGGGTTGAAACCAAACCCTCTGTAAAGTTTATCGAGATACAGACGGGTGACAATATAATTTATTGCCGCCCAAACAGCGCCAAGGGGCAGCATTAAATACCAGAAGCTCGCGAGTACCCATGTTTGAAGACCCGTATTTAAATAATAAATGACATTATTTATATAGGTCAGGTATGGTATACCCCATGCGCAAAAGAATATTGTTGCAAAAGACAGCAATCCCGTAAATCCGAAAAACGGCAGGCACCACAGTTTCATTCTCGCAGCCTTAAGCATATAAACGTCCTGCGCTACAGGAATCCATGCCCGCCAAGTGCCGTCAAGGCCGGCCTTAACGCCGATGTTTTTAATCGTCAGCGAGTAACCGGCATAAATCAACCCAACCAACGCAACCACAAAAAGCACAGAGAATACGCAGAACATCACTAGGACGCCCTCTATTGCGTAAATTCCATACGCCCAATTTGTTAACAAACTACCCATATATTCTACCTCCCAAACTATTTCCTAACTGCGCCGAACTGCTCTGCTCAGGCATTGCCTTCCAAATCAAACCACTTGAAGTGCTCGTCGCAGCACGGCACGAACATAAGCTCGACAGCGCCTACCTGTATGCGGTCGCCGCGCTTGAGCTCCGCCTGCGTAAGCACTGCCTTTCCGTTTACATAGAAGAGGCTCGCGGCCTCACCCGGCGTTGCAAAAAACTCATTGACCATCGGATCATATGCAATTATTGCCTGCTTGGATCTTGAAACGGAGGTCTCTCCGGACAGCGCCACCGTGTTGGAGGCATCGCGCCCGATAAAGTTACGCTCACAATATATATTGAATGATTCGCCTCTATGCGTGCCCCTCGTGCATACAAGCCAGCCGACAACGGGCTTAAACGGCTTACCCGACGACTCGCCGGCCGACCTTTCATAATACGAGGTCGTTGCTCCGTTATCTTTCCTGTTTGTGTCCGGCTGCAACGGTATAGTCTCGTCCGTTCCTCCGACAAAGCTGTAACCGCCCTTCATAGGCACCGTGCTCCCGGGCGTAACCACGCCGTACCCCGATGTGTTTTGCGGCGAATAGCCCATGGGTACCGTGCTTCCGGGCATAACTCCGCCGTATCCCGATGTGTTCTGCGGCGGCATGGTCGCTCCGTCAAACGGCGCTGTTGCTCCCAAGCTCTGCGTGCCTCCGAAAGAGCCTCCGCAATGCGGACAGGAGGGGTATTTGTCGCCATCATAATAGTGTCCGTTTTGACACTGCTTAAGATTCTTGCTCATGTTTCTTTCCTTTCATGCTTTATTTATCACACAAACCGCGGCTATTTATAGCTCATAACAGCCACGGTTATGTTGTCGTGCCTTATATGCTTTTTGGAGAATGCCGTCGATATCAGCTCCTGCGGAAGCATCTCGGGGTTATCCTTGTTCTTTGCAATTACCGCCGCTATCTCCTCGCTTGAGAGCGCTTTGTACAGCCCGTCAGAGCAAAGGACAATTATGTCCCCTATCCTCGCCTGAATGCCCGCGTCGTTTACATCGACGATGTCAGGGCCGGTTCCCATGCCGATATAGCTTATAAGTGCCTCCCTCTGCCTGTCGCTCATCGCCTCTTCAGTTGATATTTCACCGCTCTGCACGCGCTCCATAAGCCTCAAAAGATAGTTGTGATCGCGTGTGAGCTGCGTAAGCGTATTATCTCTGTAAAGATATATTCTGCTGTCGCCTACGGACGCGTAATAGATAACTCCGTCCTTGACGATGACGCTTACAAGCGTTGTGCCGCCTCCAAGGCGATTTCCTTCTTCGTCGGTAAGCATCGCCACTGCGCTATCGGCGTGCGGTATCAACGTCCTGTAGAAAACGGCCGGCGATTCGTATCGGCGCATATGAAACTCGCCGCTTAAAAGCTCGGCGCATAGTCTGCTTGCCCGCTCGCCTCCGCGCATTCCTCCCATGCCGTCGCACACTATTGCAAAGCAGCCCCTTTCGCGCACGAGTCTTTCGGGAAAGCTGCGCTCGGTAACTATGCAGTAGTCCTGTTGGCTTCGCCTGTTGCCGATTATGCTGTAGCTGTATGCGTATGCCCGAGGGGCCGCGCTTTTTTCATGCGGTTTGCTTTGCCGTGCCGCAAGCTCTTTTTTTCCTTTTGCTATACTCGCAATAAGCATTATTCCAATCACAATGCCTGTTACGAGCAAAGCTATCCCCGCAACCAGCCATACAATCGGATCTCTAAGCCAATTATTCATCTTCACATAACCACCTTTACAATGTTTTCGCTAGTCGACAATCTGAATGATATTGTTTGCGTTATCCTTATCGCTTGTCCGATAAGGATCGTGCCGTCCGGCAGTATGGTGCCGTTTCTCGACCTGTCTTCAAGAATAACGCTATTTGACGCCTTATCGTAAATAAGTATGCAATGACGCCGGCTTACCTCCGAATCATTTCCGCACATAAGATCGCATCCGGCCTGGCGGCCGACAACATACGGCTTCCCGTTTTCAAGCGTAATCGCTCCGCTCAACGCGCCGTGCTGCGTAAGTATTGCTTTCGGGGTGTGCCCTATAGGCGGCTGCGGTTCGTCACTGTCTTTCTCCTTCGTCGAGCTGAACAGCCTTCTGAACCATCCCTTGCCGCCCTGTTTTTCACCGCTCGGCTGCGCGGCGCTGCTCGGCTCGGGAGGTCTGTGCTCTACCGTCTCCGAACGCTCTGCCTTCGTCAGCATGTCGTCCGCGTTCACATAGTCGCGTATAAACTCGTGTATGGTCTGATAACGACTGTTTGCGTCCAGCTCCATCGCGCGGGATATGCACCTTGACATATTTATCGACACTTCGGGAAGTATTATGTGCAGCGGTTCTATCTTTGCACCCTTCTGTCGCTCTGTCGCGCTCGGCAGAGGCGCCCCGCGCACGCCGGTAATTATCCTGTAAAACGTACATGCAAGCGCGTATATGTCTGTCCAAGGGCCCTGATTCCCGCTTTTGCTGTACTGCTCGGGTGGAGCATAGCTCTGCTTAAGAAGTATAGGCCCCTTTGTTCCTTCTTCGCTTTTATATCTGCTTTTGGATGCTCCAAAGTCTATCAGCTTTACGTCGCCGTTGGGCAGTCTGATTATGTTGTCGGGGCTTATATCCCTATGTATTATGTTCTTTGCATGAGCCTCGCTTAATGCCAGCGCCGTAGAAAGGATATACTCTCTCGCCTCCTCATATGGTATCCTTCCGCCTCTTTGCTTGGCAAGCTCGTTCAGGTTTATGCCCTCTATGTACTCCATAACCATGTATGCGGTCCCGTTTTCTTCAAAAAGCTCGTATACCCTGACTATGGACTTACATAATTTAAGATCCTTCAGCGTTATTGCCTCGCCTGCAAATCTCTCAAGGCCGTCTGCATACTCGTCCTCCCGCTTCACGGGCACCACAGCTCCGGTCTCCGCCTTTCTGACGGCAATCTCGCGCGGAAAATACTCCTTTATGGCTACCCGTGCAGCGGTAAAGGTGTCATATGCCGAATAAGTTATTCCAAAGCCGCCCGAACCCACAACCCTGCCTACAACGTATCGTGACTGCAGGAAGCTGTATCGCGGCAAAGCGTTCGATTCCGCAACGCTCGGCATTCCGGCGCTGTCAAAGCCGCATTTAGGGCATACCGACACCCCGCTTGGCAGCGCCGAAAAGCAGCTTGCGCAATGCAGTTCTTTCCAAGCCTCCATGAATCGCCCTCCGGGTCCTTACATTACCGAAAAGCTGAATTTGGAATTGCCCGCCGTTATGACGTCAAATCCCGTGATAACGCGTCTGCCGATAAGCGGAATCCCATTGATTTGCGTGCCGTTCATCGAGCCGAGATCTTCTATGTACAGATAACCGTCTTCGCATGTTACCATAAAGTGCCTGCGCGAAAGCTGCCTGTCTTCTACGGAAAGATCGCATGCGCCCACAGCGCGTCCGACAACATATTGACCCATTATATTCGCCTCTATTGTGCGTTGAGTACCCATGGCGTCTATCGACGTTATCATGCATCTCACGCCGTTTGCGGCCGGGACATGTACCCTCTGCCTTTGCTCGACGTCTGCGCCATAAGGCTCCGTTTCAGAAAGCTCATTCTTCAAGACGGCAGCATTTTCTTCATCGGCCGTTGGCTGATCCTTTTTTTGAGTGACGGCGATTACTATAAATGCGATTATAGCGATTGCCAAAACGGCGCAGACAACAATCGCCCACACCGGGAACGATTCTTTTTCCGCATTGTCTACCGTAACACCTCCCGAGGAATTCCCGTCGGATGTCCCGCTTGCATTGCCCTCAAGTGGATAATCATTCATCGCCGCATTGAGGAGCGCGTTCGATTCCATCGATTTGTCGGTAACATTTGATATTCCGATGTCATAATTTCCGCTGCGGAGCGATTCTGCCATCGTAAGCTTTGCCGTGCAAAGCGTATCATCATACGAAACGGCAGTCACAGCAAGCGTCGTCCTTCTTCCCGCACCCGAAAAAGCCACCGAATAATTCGACAAAACGTCCGCACCCACGACCGGTTCGGAGAAAGCGACCGTTATCTCATTGCTTCCGCTTATATGCATATCCGTTATCTCGGGAGGCGTATTGTCGGGAATCCAGTCGGACACCTCTACGTCCTTCGAGACGGAGAACGTCTTGCCGTTGTAGTCAAATTTTAATATGAGCTGCTGCTTTGATTCGCCTATTATGTTGTTCTCCGCACGGAGCTTAAGTAAATAGCAGGAGCGTGTCCTCTGCGTCAATTCATTAAGCACTTCGGCGCAGTTTTCCTTTTTCACAGCGGCATAATCACCGCCCGTGCCGCGCGCAAATTCGCCGAGAGCGTTAAGATAATTCCTGTTTGAACCAACGCCGAGTGCGAAAAGCGGCAGCCCTGCTTTTTCAAGGCTTTGCTTCATTTCGCTTGCAGTGGTGCCGCCCGTAAGGCTGCCTGCATCTTCCTGCCCGTCCGTTATAATAAACGCCGCCTTATGAGCGGGCGATCCGTTTGGGCTGTTTTTTGCGAGCTTTGCCGCCAATATCATGGCATCGTAAAACATCGTGCGGTTGTCTTTTCTTTCAAGCGAGTTTACAACCTCGACAGCTTCCTCGCGGCTTTCCGTTCCGTTCAGCGCCGTCAGCGCTTCGTTTCCTATTGTAATCAATGTGAACGTATCGTCCGCGCGCAGTGTGCCTATAAAATCGAGGAGCGCACTTTTGAACGCCTTGAAAACTCCCGCGGGCATAGATTTTGACACGTCAACAAGAAAATAGTATGCCGTCGCACCGTCATAGCGCGCAAGTGACTCCACGCGCAGCGTCCTGCTGCCAAGCACGGCCGTGACGCTGGTGGATTCAAAATCGTCCACATACTCCGCTCCGTCGGAATGCGGCTGCAAATAAACCTCAATCTCCGGCATTGTTATAACACACTGCTCGATTTCAACCTTTGTCGCTTCCTCCGCCAATGCGTACGGAAACGCCATCAACAGCGCCGCCGCAAGCGCCATTACAATACACAGTGCCTTTTTCATACCCATCTTCTGTCCTCCTTACAATATGCAATAAAATGAAAAACGGATTTCCCCAGCTTTATCGTATCTCCATCGTTCAGCGCGGCGCAGTCCGCCAGCTGTGTTCCGTTCAGATACGTCTGTGCTGAGCGCCCTAAAACCATGGAAAACTCATTGGCCTTCGGATCATATACTATAAGCGCGTGGTTTTCGTTTTCTATCGATTTATCGTCCGGTATGCTTACTGCCATCCGCATACTGCGGCCAATCCAGTTTTTTTCCGAGCGAAGCCTGTAATCGCGCCCGCGCTCCGGTCCTTCAATGCACACAAGCCATCCGACTATCGGGTCACGCTTAATTGCGCTCTCCATAAACGACATCGTTTTTTCCGACGCCTGACCGTCAAATTTTTCGGTAACCTCTCCGTCAAGCTCCGAGAGAAGGTTCTTGGATATCGTCACATCGTCGCCGCAGCCTTCGGCGAAGACCTGCGGCCCGCTCGAACCATCTTCACTGCCGCCGCTATATGGGGCTGTCGGCGCTTTCATGCCGAACGTCATGCAAAACGGACACGTTTGATACACCCTATCCTCGTATTGATGATTGTTTGGACAGCGAACTATTGCCATGCCGTACCTCCGTATATTTTTCGCCGCGATGCGTCTGCGGCGGCTCTGTTGCCTTTAGCCGTACCGTACGGCTCATGTCAGTTCTTGTAGGCCGTGAGTTTGAAGATTATGCTGTTAGTCCAACTTGAACAGTCGCAAGACAGCTTTATCGTAACTGTATCGGCGCCCGAGATATCGAGCGAAATGGTTTGCGCTTTCGTTGTCCTCGAATATGTAGGCGATGTGTATATTAAAACATCGTCCGCATATATCGTCAGAACCGTCCGTCTATCACTGTACATATTATCGCTTGCCGCTATGACGCCCTCGAGCCTTGCATACTTGCCCGCAGTATAGTACGTTACGAATCCACCGCTATCCCCCCAATTTATGGCGTCTACATATGTGTTGCCGTATGTATCTGTGCTTAATGAGGGCACATCCCAGTAGCTTGCGTTTGAATCAACAACCTTCAGCTCATAAATTTCAAGCGAATCGGGTTCCTTTGTGGTCATCGGTATATTCGGATCCTCGGTCGGTTCTTCAGTTATGGCCGGTTGATTCTGCTGCGAATCGGGCTGCTGATATTGCTGATCCTGTCCGTCATATGTGTTCGGGGTTTGGAAAAGCGACTCTCCTGCGGAGCCGTTCCAATTATTCGCATCGTTGTCGAAAATACTGTTCCCGCCGCTTTGCGCACCCCAGTAGGACTCCATCATGCTCGGGTCATACGGTATGCATCCCACATGGGCAAACATGCATCCCACAAGCAAAAACGCCGCAGCAATAATAATCGTATTAGTTTTTTTCATAATTCACCCTCCTAAACAGTAACTGTCGCACATTAAACCTCGGTATCGCCGTGGCCGTCAGACGCAAAGCAGCGTTTTTCGCAAAGCCCGAAAGCGTCTGCACAAACGCGCACGGCCGCCGCAGAGAAATTTCATAAATATTTCGTCTGAAATTTTGCGGCATATTCTGATAAATACCGATATTTAATTTTAACTTACGACATATGGCAAGGCAATAATTTTTTCTTATTTTTTTAGAAATTTTTTATGGGTCTTATGTTTTAGGATTTCATCTTTTCAAATTCTCCTCCTCGCTGTATAATCCATAAAAACAAATGAGGTGCTTAATGCGGCGGATACGGCTGATAATCGAATACGACGGTACGGAATATGTAGGATGGCAAGTGCAGCCCAACGGCATAGCTGTGCAGGAGGCTGTCGAACGCGAGCTTGCCAAGCTTACAGGCGAACGGTGCGCACTGCATGCTTCGGGCAGGACTGACAGCGGCGTACATGCGCTTGCGCAGGTCGCCCATTTCGACACACAAAGCCGCATTCCCGCAGACAAGTTCGCTTTCGCGCTGAACGCAGGCCTGCCGCGCGACATACGCGTTCTTTACAGCGATGAGACTGAGCCCTCCTTTCATTCGAGATTTGATGTAAAAAGGAAGAGCTATCGTTATCTCGTGCTGAATTCGCCTCACGATTCGGCTTTCACGCGAAACCACGCTCTCCATGTTCATCATAAGCTCGACGTCGATAAAATGAATAATGCAGCCGCACTGTTCCTCGGCGAGCATGACTTTTTGGCGTTCAAAGCGTCGGGCATTACGCTTGAAAACACCGTCCGTACGATTTTTGCTTCAGAATGGTCAAAGCACGGGGATATGCTCTCATTTGACGTAACAGGCAGCGGCTTTATGTATAACATGGTTCGGATAATGGTTGGAACTATGCTCGAAATAGGGCTCGGCCGACGCGACGCCGAAAGCATACGCCGCGCGTTCAATGAAAAAAGCCGCAGCACCTGCGGCGTTACGGCTCCTGCGCACGGACTGTACCTCGCCCGCGTAGAATACGACGGCTTCGATACTGCTCAGTTTATTCGCAGCACATTTATTTTTTAATCACTCGCTTCAGCGGCATTATTATCAGCGCACCGATTGCAACGCCGCCCACATACTGTATAAGGTTCATAGGAATGCTTACCAATGCCGTTTGCGCGCCGTACAGTACGGTCTCGTAAAGGAAATATCCCACGGGCATGACTGCGCCGCCTACTGCTATCGCAAGCACGGGCGTAAATTTGCCCGAGCGCTTCATTATGCACGTCGCTATAAGCGCCATTGCGCCCTTTATTACAAGCGTTGCCGGCGCATATATCGCTGAGCCGATAAGTATATCCGCCAACGCGCTGCCCAATGCTGCGCATGCAACTCCCCACCAGCCGCCAACAAACGCAGATGCAGTGTACACGAGCGCATCGCCCGCATTTATGTATGCGCCGTTTGTGTTCGGTATCGGTATGCTCACATACATCGTCACAACCATTATCAGTGCGCTCATTACACCCGAAAGCGCAAGCATATGAAGCTTATTGTCAAACGCTCTGCGATTCATCGAACTGCACCCTCCTTTCATACGAACGGTATCCCGTATTATAATCAACCATGTTCATGAGGTTTTCGCCGCTTAGGAACAGCTTCAAATTCTTCGCGGATATGTCGACTATCCTGTCAAGCGTTTGCTTCAAATGGAAAAAGCCCGATATATGCGGCGTGATCAGTGCGTTCTCCATGTGCCACAGCCTGTGCTCCTTTGGCAAAGGTTCCGGATCCGTGACATCAAGGCCGCAAAGCACGCGTCCGCTTTCGACCGCGTCCGCCAACGCGTCCGTGTCTACGGCGCTTCCGCGTCCCACGTTCAATATTATAGCTCCCTCTTTCATAAGCGAAAGCGTATGCTCGTTTATGAGCTTGAACGTGGTTTCGCCGCTTGGTACGGCGAGTGCAATCACATCCGCCCGAGGCAGCAGCTCTTCGATAGATTCACGAGAGTACAGCTCATCGATATAATCGGGCTTGTCATGTATTGTGCGCCGAACGCCGATTGTATATGCGCCGAGCATCTTACATTTTCTGGCAAACTCGCCGCCTATATCGCCGAGCCCTATCGTGAGCACAGTCGCATCTTCGACCGATTTGACGCTGCCCTCGTCATGCCAATACGCCTTTGCCTGATTATCGCGGTATTGGTGCAGGCGCTTCATGAGCATTAGCATCATGCCCAGCATATGCTCGCTTATGGCAAGACCAAACGCACCGCTTGTTATCGTCAGAGGAACGCCTTCGGGCATCACGGCCGCATAGCCATCCGCTCCTGCGGTGTTAAGCTGGAGCCATTTGAGGCTGTCGGCTTTTTTGACAAGCTCATGCGGAATATTGCCGATTATTATATCCTTGCAATTCACCGAAGCTTCGGTTAGCTCGCTTTGAGGAACTATCGTAAATTCAGCCTCGGGCGCTGCTGCGCGAAGCTTTTTCATATGCTCCTCGTTCACGGGGATCGTCACAAGAATGTTCATTGATTTACACCTCGCATATTTTTTCCGAAACTATTATACGTCCGTTAAATAATTAATTCAATACGATTGTTAATGTACCGTATTGACAAGCCCGGTCAGCATGATATGATATATTCAATATCATGGGAGGTTGAATCATGGGAACATTCTTAGTAAAAACGACACCAACAGGCGTCAAGTTCGATCTGAAAGCCGGAAACGGTGAAGTCATTCTGTCATCAGAGGTTTACTCGAGTGAGGCAGCCTGTACCAAGGGCATGAACAGCATCATCAAAAACGCGCCTATCGCACGACTTGAGGATCAGACGATCGAAGGCTATGAGACGGCCATCAACCCCAAGTTTGAGGTTTATAAGGACAAAGCGGGCGAATTCCGTTTCCGTCTCAAAGCAAGAAACGGCCAGGTCATCGGCGCATCCGAGGGCTACATTCAAAAGCACTCGTGCCTTAACGGCATAGAGAGCGTAAGAAAGAATGCCGCCGACGCAAAAATAGTTTACGCCGAAAAAGAATAACAGGAACATTAGAATTAGCTGCTAACAGCGACGGCCGCCGATTTCTCGGCGGCCATCATCATTTCAGCTTAGCTTGCGCTCTGCT
>OIZL01001219.1_pt1 | contig 14897 bp, 9 predicted proteins | sample 1588541 | NCBI WGS metagenome assembly OIZL01 (sample SAMN03283285) | human gut metagenome | biome: human-associated habitat; material: feces | host: Homo sapiens | place: Peru | collected 2012 | reverse complement strand
AATTTAATCTGCGGAGGGAATTATTATGTCAGAAGCTTTAACTGCACCGGATTTTTCAACTATTCCTGTAGGACCGCTTGCGCTCATCGCACTGCCCGGCTGTGAGGAGCTTGCCGCAAAGATCGACGCCTATCTCAAAACATGGCGCGAGATCCGCGAGAGCGAGCACAAAACAACTATCGCATTCTCAGGCTATCAGCGCGACTCCTACCTCATCAAGGCGGCATTCCCGCGTTTCGGTTCGGGCGAATCGAAGTGCCACATCCAGCAGTCCGTTCGCGGCTACGATATCTTCATCGTCTGCGATATGTTCAACTACGGTCTGACCTATAAGATGTACGGCAAGGACAATATGATGAGCCCCGACGATCACTACGCGAACCTCAAGCGCGCCATCAGCGCGATCGGCGGCAAGGCAAGACGCATCACCGTCATCATGCCCATGCTCTACGAAGGAAGACAGCACAAGCGTTCAAGCAGAGAATCCCTTGACTGCGCCATGGCTCTTCAGGAGCTGAGCGCTCTCGGAGTGGACAACCTCATCACCTTTGACGCGCACGACGCACGAGTTCAGAACGCTATCCCGAACCACGGCTTTGAAAACATTCAGCCTGCTTACCAGATGATAAAGGCGCTCGTCAAGAATGTTCCCGATCTCAAGATCGACAACGATCATCTGATGATAATTTCCCCCGATGAGGGCGGCATGGGTCGCTGCATCTATTATTCGACCGTCCTCGGCGTTGACCTCGGTATGTTCTACAAGAGACGCGACTATTCGGTCGTTGTTGACGGCAGAAACCCGATAATCGCCCACGAGTTCCTCGGCGACAATGTTGAGGGCAAGGATGTTGTCATTGTTGACGACATGATTTCCTCCGGCGAGTCGATGATCGAAGTTGCAACGAAGCTCAAGGAGCTCAAGGCGAGAAGGATCTTCGTCTGCACCTGCTTCGGCCTGTTCTGCAACGGACTTGAGGCTTTCGACAAGGCATACGAAAGCGGCCTTATCAACAAGGTGTTCACCACCAACCTCATCTACAGAACCCCCGAGCTCAAACAGCGCGAGTGGTATGTCGAGGTCGACCTGTCGAAGTACATCTCCTATGTTATCGACACTCTCAACCACGACACCTCGGTCAGCAAGCTTCTCGACCCGAAGGACAGAATAAACAACCTTCTCATCAAGAAAGGCTTCCGCACCGCAGAAGAAGTAAAGTAAAAAAGTATAGTATAAAAGACCGCCTGAAATCCAGGCGGTCTTTTTATATCTACATCAAAATTGCAATCCGCAAGCCTTCATAAACTAAGCCGGAGCTGAAAGCCCCGGCTTTTGTTCATTTTATTTTCCGGCTTTGAGATCCTTCATCATCTCGGCATAAGCCTTGACGAGGGTCGAAGCAACCGTTCTGCCGAAGGAGATGGTCTCCTGATAGTGGTCGCCGAGCAGGTCGGAACCGTCGAAGAAGATCATGCAGTAGTCATTGTCAGGCACGACATATCCGCAGGCATCGTTAGCCTCGCCGAACACGTAGAGCTCAACATTCTTGCCCGCATAGTCGCTGACGATGCTGTTGAGCGACGGATAGCCGAAGTCCTTGCCGCTGTAAGCGTTCTCGGCAAGGCAGGCGCCTTTTCCGTCGATAAGCTCGGGCGATACTTCGCCGGGCATAAGAGCAATTTTAATGTTCCTGCCTATCTCAAGATAGCCTATCTCCGTCGTGGTATAGAGAGTCTCGTTCTTATCGTAATAAATCTTGTTGCCGACGAGCTTCGCCTTGCCGACAGCCTCGATAACGGGATTGCTTATCTCGACCAAGACTTCCTTGTGTCTGATGTTGAGTATGGGCTCAACTCTCGTCTCTTTGACGGGCTCCCAGTTCTCGTACCAAACGGTTATCTCGTCGAGCTTCTTCTGCTTCTCCTCGTCGGTAAGCTCGGTGTTGTTCTTTATCGCCTCAGCGGCGTCGGCATAGAACTTGTCGTTCGTGAGCCAGTCGCCCGCGCGCTTTATCTCATCCTTGGTCATGGTCAGAGCAACTACCATTCTGCCGAGCTCGTTGCCGTAGCGGGTAGCCTCTTCGCTTCTGCGGACGGTGTCAACGCCGTCGTTGGTAACTCCGCGGGCGGAATAGATGCCGCACAGAGCGCCGTTGATAAACATGAAGTTCGTGTTGTTGTTCTCCGCGCTGCTGATTATCTGCTCCATGTAGTAGGTGTAGTCTGCGGAGAGCTCCTTGCCGCTGCTCTTGCTGGTCTTGAGACCGGTGATATAGGGATGAGCGGACATGTTGACTATATAGGTCTCGGTGCTGCCGTCGTCGGGGACGAAACGGAGTCTTGTGAGATTGTCGACAGCGTCGAACACGCCGCGCTTGTCGTTGATGTAGTCCTCGCCGAGGTGGTCGAGGGTAGCCTCATACATCTCGCCGGACTTCATGCTCTTGCAGGCCTCAACGATAGTGTCGGTGGTCTTGTCGAAGAGGAATTCCATATACTTCGGGTCGGTGCCGGAGGAATACTCGCCCTTGCCGCTATAGGTGACGCCGATGTTTTTCGCAAGCTTGACGAAGAAGGGATTCCAGAGACCCTGCGTGTCGATGCAGCTGTGGCAATGGGTCGCAAAGACATTGACAGAGATTATGTTTTCGTCTTTGAGCTCTTTTGCAACGCGGTCGCGGATCTGCTTGATGTCCTCGCTCGCGATGCCGATGCACTCGATGGTCGAGAAAACGACCTTGCCGCGTCCGTCGTCAACAACAACGGTGCGAACCTTCATGTCATCGAGCACGGTCTCAACAGTGTTCGACGGGAAGTTCTGAAGCAGGTAGCCCGCAAGATAATAATGTCCGTTGAGAACATCGTCGGGAACGAGGCTCGCCTGGCTGTAGCCGAGCTGCCACTTCGCGTCCTTAGAAGCCTCGCTGACAAATTCCTTGCTGCCCTTGTAGAAGTTCTCGCTATCGGGCTTATAGTCCTCAAGCTTGGTAAGTCCCCTCGGCAGCGGGACCATGTCCGCAATGAAGCTGATTATCTTTGTGAAGATGCAGTCGAGATAGGTCATGAGAATACTTGTCTTCTCTTTATCCGTCTCCATCTTCGCAAGAGCCGTAATGAGTCCCCACGGGGTGCTCACATCGTACTCCTTGCCGCCTATCAAAACCTTGAGCGGTTCGATTTTTGCCAGATTCTTGACCGCGCCGGCAGCGTCCTTGGCAACGGTAGAATTGAAGTCCTTTACCGAATCCGGGACATACTTGTCGTAGTACTCATAGGCTTTCTTGGCGACTTCAATGCCGATTTTCACAAGTCCCGCGATAATCTGCGGAATTTCCGAGACCGAGACATCAGTCGGTGCGGCATTCGCGCTCGCTGCGCTTGCAGTGGCGGCGAAAGAGCACGACATAATCATCGTCAGCGCCAGAACGACTGCGAGAATCGATTTGAGTGCTTTTTTCATCGTTTGTTTCTCCTTTATCTTTATTTTTTCAGACTGTATATCACAGGCGCGGATTCCACGCCTACGTTGCGAAGAACATATTCATAGCTCCATTGGCAGCCGCTTGTGCGCCACGCATCGGGACCTATACAGTGGCACTTTTTATCATAAAGATGAACTGTGCCGAACGCATTTCTGCGGTTTGTATAGAGCTTCACCTCTATCTCATGCCTGCCTGCCGAAAGCTCTTTAAGCTCCAGCTCATACGGCGGGAAGATTATCTCCCCCACGTGAACGCCGTCAACGAATATCTCCGTCAGCGCTCCGTCGTAGTGCGGGACGGTGAGGCGGATATCCCCGCCGGGGCAGTCGACGCCGAAGCGGTAGGTCACACAGCCGCCGTAGAACGGCAAGCCCTGATTGACTATGCTGCCGAATGCGAGCTTATCCGGGCGCTTTATAAGCTTTTTGAGCCTGCCGCGCACCTCGACTCCGAAGTCGCCGAGCAGATAGCACCATTCGACATTCGTGCGCTTGCCGAACGGGAGGACGATATCGAGTATATTCTCTCCCTGCTCTATCTTCGGCAGTTCAACGGTCTTTATCGATTTGTCAACATACCAGCCGGTCACGGTGTTGTCGACCGCCTGACCGTTGAGCGTTATCTGCGCTTTCTCAGCGTCCTCAAGCGCGAGTGACACGCCGTCGAGCGCGAGCGCGCTGTCTATAGTGAATCTGAGCTTGATTTTATGCTCGGGCACGGGCTCGTGAATGACCCACGGCTGCATCACCGCGCCGCTTCGAAGCGGGAAACCGAGCTTTTCGCGGCAGATATTATCAGCTCTGAGAAGTTCCTCTTCTTCGCCGCTCAGCTCATCGCCGTCAAGCGCAAAACGCGCCATGTCAAGAAGCATGACATTCGGCTCGTCGAGCTCATATTCCGTCTCGCATGGAACTATAATTTTCTTGTCCTCGCGCTCCTCCGGCTCAGTATACTGACCCTCGGAGCAGCCGTCATAGAGTCTGAGCAGCAGGCTGTCGTATTCATAGAGCCGTGCGCTTATCACGGTGTTGCCGTTGAGATAATCGAACTCCGCTGGCTTTATCTCGCCGCTCAAGGTGTCGTATATCACGGGCGAATATTCGCCCTTTACGGTTATTTTTATGTCATCAAAATTCGTTATGTTGCAGTCATACGGCTCCACGGCGTGCGCGACAAAGAGCCACAGGCTGTCGGTATCCTCGCGCAGCTGATATATCAGCCCGTCCGAGAGATAGCCGTCGTCATCGCGGATGCAGACGGTTCTTGACGCGTCGAGTGCCGTCAGAAGCGACGCACGCTGATAGGGTATATGCTCGCTGTTTTTAAATAGCCTCTCTCCCCTGTCGGACGGCTGTGCGTCCTCGAGAGTCGGGGCTTCGCCGAGGAATATCACCCTGCCGCCGTCCTCGCGGAACTTTTCGAGCCTGTCGAGCGTTGACGAGCGGAGCGTCTCGCATCCGGGCACGACTATCACGTCATACTTCATCTCGCCGACTCTCAGCGGCGCGTCCGCATGCGGGCAAAGCCCGGGCAGCAGCGACTCGCTGATAAAATCGAAATCTATGCTGCCGAACAGCAGCCACTTTGTCAGATCCTGGAAATTCTTGTCAAGCTCCTCGCGGATGAGTCCCGATTTGTCGTTGGGTCCCCAGTGGAGCCAGAAGCTCTCTACCGGGTGGATAACGCCGACCTTTACAATCGGCACACCGCGGGTCATCGCCGTGTTGACTCGCGCGAAGTGATTTTCAACGCAGGAATATTTTTTGTACCACGGGGACTGATAGTTTATCGAGGCGGGATAGTCTCGCTTCGCCTCGCCTGCCATGGAGACCCACGACAGGTGCGGCACGCGCACCGTGACGCCGAGAGCCGCCTGCCAGTCGCCATTGAGTTTGTGTCCTCTGAAGTCGAAGTCCCAGTCGGTGACGCCGTAAAGTTCGGAGAGCACACCTTCATAGCCGAACTGATGCGCGGCGGACTGAGCCTGCTTCGCGGTCGTGTATTCTTTCCACGAGCAGAGCATATCAATACCGGGCAGCCCGAACGAGCGGTATGAGCGCACTGCTTCGCCGAGCGCACCCGTCTGGCTTTCGAGCGTCGGCTCGTCCATCATGTGACCCGTCAGCGCGATACCGTTTTCGCGGCACCAGCCGCCGACTGTATCGGCGAACGCCGAAGAAAACCGCTCCGCAATATGATCATGATAGCGGTAACGTGCGGCGGAAACTTTTCCGTCCGGCAGATCCCAGAATATCTCCGGCAGGAACTCCATTATATCCTGAGAATATGTATCTGAATATGTCTTTGCAAAATCGTCCGTCCACGGCATGATGAGGTCGTCCGTGTCGGTCGAGTTGTCCATGAGCGTCTTGCGCGTGAACTGCGGCTCGTCGGTGAAAATTGCGGGGACAGTTTCATCGAACTCGTCGCCGACGACCTCTTTGTACCGCTCGTGAGTGACCTCAACGAAGCGTTCGACCGCCTTTTTGTCGAGCGTGTTGAGATAAGCCTGACCATTATACCACGGGTTCGCGCCGCTTATTTCAAGATAGGCATACCACTTCGTCCCCTCGGCAGGGTCGTTCTCACCGATGCGCTTGTAGCTCTTCAAATATCCGTCGGAATCGAGCACTATGTCGTAGCAGGCAAGCAGCTCGCCGTCCTCGGAGCGCACTCCGCGCGATGTGGAGTCGTCCGTGAAGCCCGCAGAGCCGTCATATGGTCTTACGGTAAAGAGCAGGTGGCGCGCGCGGAAACGCTTATCTTTCGTGACTATTCCGCCGGCGGCGCCGGAGGGCCATCTGTCCTCGTCATAGAGCCACGCGAGCATTTTTTCGCTCTTCGCCTTGTCGGTGCAGGAGCGGATGAGATGCATGAACTCGTCGCTCAGATATTCCGTATCCATGCCGGTTCTGACATGCATATGAAATCCGCCGAAGCCCATCTCATGAAAAATTTCTATCTGCCGCAGAAGCTCGTCCTCTTCGAGCCTGCAGTTCCACGCCCAGAACGGCGCGGCGCGGTATTCGCTCGTCGGGGAGCGAAACAGCTCATCGGACAGGGTGCTGAGATAATTCTTTTTATAAAGCATATATTCCTCCGCTAAAAATATCGAACCCCTTTTTGATTATTAATTATACCATAAAAGCCCCTGTCCGTTGTCACAAAAATTGACCCCGAAAGCTGTACAATTTGACGAACGCAGAGGCTTCATCACGGTTGATTTTCCGTTTCGCGTGCTCTATAATGATGCACGATGTATATTTGTTTAGTTCAAAGCTTCGCAATATGAACATTTTCCTGCGGCGAAGAGCAAAAAAACGGGCGGCACAGAGCTAATCTGTACCGCCCGATTCTGTTTTATATCGGCTTATTCAGCCTTTTTGTTCTTCTCTCTGTTGCCGAGCACAACATTCGTCAGGATGCCGAGGATGAGTGCGCAGGCGATGGAGGTTATCGTGACCTTGCCGAAGGAGACGGTCAGGCCGCCGATACCGGCGATAAGAATAACGGAGACAACGAAGAGGTTTCTGTTATCTTCGAGGTCAACTTTCTGGATCATCTTCAGACCGCTGACTGCGATGAAGCCGTAGAGCGAGATGCACACGCCGCCCATGACGCAGGAGGGAATCGAAGCGAGGAAAGTTGCGAAGGGTGAAAGGAACGCGATAATTATCGCGAGGACTGCCGTGCAGACGATAGTCGCAACGGAAGCGTTGCCGGAGATAGCCACGCAGGCTATGGACTCGCCGTAAGTGGTGTTCGGTGCGCCGCCGAAGACAGCGCCGACCATCGAGCCGATACCGTCGCCGAGCAGGGTTCTGTGGAGACCGGGCTCAACAAGGAGGTCAGTTTCAACTATGGAAGAGATGTTCTTGTGGTCAGCGATGTGCTCTGCGAAGACAACGAATGCAACGGGGACATAAGCCACTGCAACAGCCGCTATGTAAGAACCGCTGAGCTCGCCAAAGGCACCGAAAGCCTTGAGGAAGGTGAAGTCGGGTATCGAAACAAAGGTTTTGACTCCCACTCCGTCAGCAACGAGTGCAGTGAAGCCGCTGAAGTCGATAACTCTAAGAGCGTCGTTTCCGGTCTTGATGCCGATGACGGTGAAGATAGCCGCAACAGCGTAGCCGGAGAGGATGCCGATGATGAACGGGATGAGCTTGACCATCTTCTTGCCGAAGACGGAGCAGAACATTGTCACGAAGAGAGTGACGAGACCGCAGATGATAGCGACATAGACGCTTGCGGTCGGCTCGCCGTTGACTGCATAGGAGCCTTTCTGGAGATCGCCGATAGCGTTTCCTGCGAGCGAAAGTCCGATTATAGCGACGGTGGGTCCGATAACGGCGGCGGGCATGAGCTTATTGATCCAGCCGACACCGGAAATCTTGACCGCTATTGCTATAACAACATAGACGAGACCCGCGAACACAGCGCCGAGAATCAGTCCGAGATAGCCGAGCGCAACGGTGGTCGCGCCTGCGAAAGCGGCTGCCATTGAGCCGAGGAAAGCGAAAGAAGAACCGAGGAAAACAGGGCTCTTGGCCTTCGTGAAGAGAACATATACAAGGGTGCCTGCGCCGGCGCCGAAGAGCGCCGCGACGGTGCTCATCTGCACTTCGCCGCAGTTATAAACACCCGAAGTTATCATGGGAACTGCGATGGTCGCTGCCATAATCGCGAGTAGCTGCTGGAACGCAAAGACGATAAGCTTGCCGAACTTCGGCTTGTCTTTGATACCGTAAATCAATTTCATACTATTGACCTCCTCAAATTTTGCCTGTCTATACTCAACACAGTCCCGGTGAACCGCTTCTGCGTCAAAGTCTTATTTGCTGTATATCGAGACGCTTGTCTCATCGTCGAACGGCGGGATCTTCACAACGACCACTTCGCCGCGCGAGGTCGGCACGTTCTTGCCGACATAGTCGGCGACTATCGGGAGCTCCCTGTGTCCCCTGTCAACAAGCGTTGCAAACTGTATCTTCGCCGGGCGGCCAAGGGAGATTATCGCATCCATCGCGGCGCGCGCCGTTCTGCCGGTGTAGAGCACATCGTCGACCATGACGACCGTCTTGCCCTCAACGGAAAAATCAAGCTTGCCGGAATTCACTGTCGGCTGGCTTGCGCTCTCGCTCAGGTCGTCCCTGTAGAGCGTGATGTCGAGATAGCCTTTCTGCGTCTTCACGCCGAGGCTCTCGATCTTTGAGGCGAGGATATCCGCAAGCGGCGCGCCTCTTCTCATTATGCCGACAAGGCATATCTCATCCGAATCGCCGTTTCGCTCGATTATTTCGTGCGATATCCGAGCGAGCGCACGGTTGACCGCCGCGCTGTCCATGATATAGGCCTTGAACTCCATTTACTCACCCCGAAGCATAAAAAAATACGATCCTGCCGCACCGACAAAATCGCACAAAAACACGCAGATATACCCTATCCGCACTGAATATGACCATCTTGTCGGCATCTCTGTACCGCTCTTAAAGATTTTTTGCTGTGAATACTATATCATATTGTTCATCGGTTGTAAAGACCCAATTTATAGTTTTTTCAACTTTTTTCGCCACCGAATCTTACACAAATGTAAGAACTCAGGCGCACAATGTAAGGCTTTGTTATTGAGAACGACCCACTCTTTTGATATAATCATTATCGACAGGAGGAGTTTTTATGAAAACCAAAAGCAAAAATAAGAAGCTGCGCATCGCGCTCGGAATATGCATACCGCTCATAATCATTATCGCTGCGGCGTTGGCAGTTGTTATGAAATACGGACCGACATTCGGATTTTATCTCGTCCCGCCGTCGGCAGAGCGCTACGGCAAGGACGCTCTTGCAACCATAGGCAAAAACGGGATATATTCGGGAAGCGACGAGTGGAAAAGCACTTACGAAGAATGTCTCAAGATGATAGAAAACGCCGAGAGCTATGAGGACACATACCCCGCGATTAAAAAGGCTCTTTCGGTTTGCGGCGGCAAGCACTCAATGTTCATGACAAAATCGGAATCGCAGGACACAACCGAGAGCTATGACGAGGTTCTGCCCACCGTTTCGCTCGACGGCGATATTGCAATAATAAAACTCCCCGATTTCCTCGTCACAGCCGAAGATTTCCTCGGCACAGCCGAAGCGGGACAGAAATACGCAAAAGTCGCGGAGGACTTCATTCACGAGAACCGCGATAAAATAAAGGGCGTTGTGCTCGACCTGCGCGGCAACACCGGCGGTGACATGGGTCCGATGGCGACGGCTGTCTCGTCGCTGCTGCCAGACGGCGAATTGGTTTATTATCACTACCGCAGCTACGATATCCCAGTCACGCTCAAAAACGGCGTTGTCAGCAATGCGGGCACGGGCGGCAGGAGCCTCTATCCCGAAGAGAAGCTGAATGTACCCGTTGCGATACTTATCGACGACATGACTGCGAGCTCGGGCGAAGCTCTGACGCTCTGCTTCAGAGGACTCGAAAACACAAGGACTTTCGGCGCACCGACCGCTGGCTACACGAGCGTCAATATGCTCTACAACATGTATGACGGCGCGCAGATGTATCTGACCGTCGCATTCGACAAGGCACGCACCGGTGAGATATTCAAAGAAACACCAATCGAGCCGGATGTCGCCACCGACTCCCCTCTTGAAGCCGCTATTGAGTGGCTGAGAGGCTGAAAATAAAATACAGCACCCTCCGCAAAAGATCGGAGGGTGCGTTTTAACAAAGCGAAAGGGTCGGCACATCTGCGCCGACCCTTTTTATTTTTTGATTATTTTGCTTTCTTGTCTTCCTTTTTCTTGTGGAAAAGAATCTTATCCACGGGGAAATAGAGGAAGAACTGGAGAGCTGAGCAGACAGCGGTAGCTATAGTGAGCGAAAGGCCGCTGTTCAGATGGAACTTCGAGGTGCAGAACTCGAAAACTACGGGGTTGAACCACGCAGAGAAGCAAACGAGAGCAAGGGTGAAGATTATGTATATGGGCAGAGTAATAGCGGTGTTGGAGCCCGAGTTGAAAGTCTTTTCCTTGTTGATGAAGAATGCAACTATCTGCGCCAGAAGGTTCGAAACGTTGAATGCAATGAAGAGCGCAAGTCCGCAGCGCTGACCCTCGATGACCGGATAGTCAAAGACGAACCAGTGGAATGCTTGCGTGCTCAGAGCCTTGATCGCGGGGATGTTGTAAAGAATCGCGAGAGATGCAACCTGAACGATGCAGGCGCCGAGGCTGACGACGATGAACTTGACAAACTGCCAGAGTGTGTTGATGCCGGAGCCTTTACCCGCTGCGGCCTTGTCGATATTGTTTAACTTTCCCATTTACTTCACTCCTGTGATAAAAATTTCAATTAATTTTATCATACCCGCCGAGATAAATCAATAAAAACGCCCGTACTTTTTGGATATTGATTATTAAAAACAGATAAATCGGCATAAAAAAGATCCCGCAGGAAAACCTACGGGATCAAAAGGGCATTAATTACTCGTTGATCTTGATAACAACGCCCGAGCCGACGGTACGGCCGCCTTCACGGATAGCGAAGCGGAGACCCTCTTCGATAGCGATGGGAGCGATAAGCTCGACAGACATGTCAATGTTGTCGCCGGGCATGCACATCTCTACGCCCTCGGGAAGGGAGATGATACCGGTAACGTCAGTAGTTCTGAAGTAGAACTGGGGACGATAGTTGTTGAAGAACGGAGTGTGACGGCCGCCCTCGTCCTTAGTAAGGACGTAAACCTGGCCGACAAACTTGGTGTGGGGATGAATGGTGCCGGGCTTGGAAAGAACCTGTCCACGCTCGATCTCATTTCTCTGAACACCACGAAGAAGAGCGCCAATGTTGTCGCCGGCCTCAGCGTAATCGAGGGTCTTGCGGAACATCTCGATTCCGGTGCAGACGGTCTTGCCCTTCTCTTCCTTAAGACCAACGATCTCAAGCTCGTCGCCGGTTCTCAGCTGTCCACGCTCAACTCTACCGGTGGCAACAGTACCACGGCCGGTGATGGTGAAGACATCCTCAACAGGCATAAGGAAAGGCAGGTCAGCCTTACGGTCGGGAGTGGGTATATAAGTGTCAACAGCGTTCATGAGCTCCCAGATGCAAGCAAGCTCGGGGGCGTCAGGATCATTGCCGTTGTACTCAAGAGCCTTAAGAGCAGAACCCTTGATGATCGGGGTGTCATCGCCGGGGAAGCCATACTCGTTAAGAGTATCGCGGATCTCCATCTCGACAAGCTCAAGGAGCTCAGGATCGTCGACCTGGTCAACCTTGTTCATGAAGACGATGATATAGGGCACGCCAACCTGGCGGGCAAGAAGAAGGTGCTCCTTGGTCTGAGCCATGGGGCCGTCGGTAGCAGCTATAACAAGGATAGCGCCGTCCATCTGAGCAGCACCGGTGATCATGTTCTTGATATAGTCAGCATGGCCGGGGCAGTCAACGTGAGCATAGTGACGGGTAGCAGTCTCATACTCAACGTGAGCGGTGTTGATTGTAATACCGCGCTCTCTCTCCTCGGGAGCCTTATCGATGTTAGCGTAATCAACAAACTCAGCCTCGCCCTTCATAGCGAGAGTCTTGGTGATAGCAGCGGTAAGAGTAGTCTTACCATGGTCAACGTGACCAATGGTACCAATGTTTACATGGGGCTTAGTTCTTTCGAATTTAGCTTTTGCCATTTGGAATTTCCTCCCTTAAATTGGTTAAATAATTGTCTCATGCATCAGCATAAAACTATTCTATCAATTTACACCTGAAAATTCAAGTGCTTTTTAAAAATTACTTGTCCTTGATGACAGTCTCAGCAATGGACTTCGGAACCTCGGCGTAGTGGCTGGGCTCCATGACATACTGACCGCGTCCCTGCGTCTTGGAACGAAGGGTGGTAGCGTAGCCGAACATGTTCGACAGCGGGATAAATGCATTGATCTGCACTGCGCCCGTACGCATCTCGGTGCCTTCAATCTGTCCGCGGCGGGAGTTGACATCGCCGATAACATCGCCCATATAGTCCTCGGGGACGATAATGGCGACCTTCATGATGGGCTCCATGAGCACGGGAGCTGCCTTCTTCATCGCATCCTTGAACGCCATAGAACCGGCGATCTTGAACGCCATTTCGGAGGAGTCGACCTCGTGATAAGATCCATCGTAAAGAGTGACCTTGACGTCAACAACGTTGAAGCCTGCAAGAACGCCCGACTGCATTGCACCCTTGATACCGGCCTCTGCAGGTCCGATATATTCCTTCGGGATAGCGCCGCCGACGACCTCGTTGACGAACTCGTAACCCTTCTCGGGGTTGGGCTCGATGCGGATCTTGACGTGACCGTACTGTCCGCGGCCGCCCGACTGACGCGAATACTTGGTATCGCTCTCTGCGGGTTTGGTGATGGTCTCGCGGTATGCGACCTGGGGTTTACCGACATTAGCCTCGACCTTGAACTCACGAAGAAGTCTGTCAACGATTATCTCAAGGTGAAGCTCGCCCATGCCGGCGATGATGGTCTGACCCGTCTCTTCATCAGTGTAGCACTTGAAGGTCGGATCCTCTTCGGCGAGCTTTGCAAGCGCGATAGCCATCTTCTCCTGGCCTGCCTTGGTCTTGGGCTCGATAGCGACCCTGATAACGGGATCGGGGAACTCCATGGACTCAAGGATTATCGGAGCCTTGGCGTCGCAGAGCGTGTCGCCGGTGGTGGTGTTCTTAAGACCTATAGTAGCAGCGATATCTCCGGCGTAAACGCAGTCGATATCCTTTCTGTGGTTGGAGTGCATCTGCAGGATTCTTCCCAGACGCTCGTTGCAGTCCTTGGTAGCATTGTAAACAGTGCTGCCGGTGGTGACTGTGCCCGAATAAACTCTGAAGAAGCAGAGCTTACCGACGAAGGGATCGGTCGCAATCTTGAAAGCAAGAGCTGCGAACGGCTCGGAATCCGAAGAATGACGGAACTCCTCTTCACCGGTCTCGGGGTTCGTGCCCTTTATCGACGGGACATCCGTCGGAGCGGGCATGTAATCAACAATAGCGTCAAGCAGCTGCTGAACACCCTTGTTGCGGTAAGAAGTACCGCAGCATACGGGAACCATCTTATTGGCGATAGTAGACTTGCGGATGCAGGTCTTTATCTCATCAATGGTGAGCTCCTCGCCGCCGAGATACTTCTCGAGCAGCTCGTCGTCCTGTTCGGCGACGTGCTCAACGAGCTCATCATGATACTTCTGTGCAAGTTCCTTCATGTTCTCGGGAATATCCTCGACTCTGACGTCGAGACCCTTGTCATCATAGTAGACATCAGCCTGCATCTGAACAAGGTCGATGATTCCCTTGAAGTCAGCTTCCGCGCCTATGGGGAGCTGAATCGGAACTGCGTTACACTTCAGGCGCTCCTTCATCATGTCTATAACATTATAGAAGTTAGCTCCCATAATGTCCATCTTGTTAACATAGACCATTCTCGGAACCTGGTACTTGTCCGCCTGTCTCCAGACGGTTTCGGACTGGGGCTCAACGCCGCCCTTTGCGCAAAGAACGGTAACAGAACCGTCCAGAACACGCAGAGAACGCTCAACCTCAACGGTGAAGTCCACGTGGCCGGGAGTGTCGATGATGTTGATTCGGTGGTTCTTCCAGAAGCAGGTAGTCGCAGCGGAGGTAATGGTTATACCTCTCTCCTGCTCCTGCTCCATCCAGTCCATTGTCGCAGCACCATCATGCACTTCGCCGAGTTTGTGGGTCTTTCCTGTGTAGAACAGGATACGCTCCGTTGTGGTGGTTTTGCCTGCGTCAATATGCGCCATGATTCCGATATTCCTGGTCTTTTCCAGTGAAACCTCTCTCGGCATAAAAACCTCCGTATCTCGCCTTTGTGCGAATAGCAAAATATATAGGTGAAATTACCACCTGAAATGTGCAAATGCCTTGTTGGCCTCTGCCATCTTGTGAGTATCCTCACGCTTCTTGAATGCCGAACCGGTCGAATTAACGGCATCCATGATCTCGTTAGCAAGTCTCTCCTTCATCGTTCTCTCGGAACGCTGACGGGAATAAAGGGTTATCCAGCGCAGACCGAGGGTCTGTCTTCTCTCCGGACGAACCTCCATGGGAACCTGATAGGTTGCACCGCCGACTCGACGAGCTTTGACTTCGAGAACGGGCATGACATTCTCCATAGCAGCCTCAAAAACCTCAAGCGGTTCCTTGCCGGTCTTCTCACGGATAATGTCGAAAGCCTCGTAAACGATTTTCTGAGCGACGCCCTTCTTACCGTCGATCATGACGTTGTTGATAAGGCGTGTTACGAGCTTTGAGTTGTAAAGCGGATCGGGCAAAACGTCACGTTTTGCTATCTTGCCTCTTCTTGGCACTTCGCTTCCCTCCTTCATAGTAATGATATCATAGGTAC
>OIZL01001214.1_pt1 | contig 14925 bp, 17 predicted proteins | sample 1588541 | NCBI WGS metagenome assembly OIZL01 (sample SAMN03283285) | human gut metagenome | biome: human-associated habitat; material: feces | host: Homo sapiens | place: Peru | collected 2012 | reverse complement strand
ATGACAGAAGAGCAGTTTAAAGAAGACATAGAATATGATGAACAAAAAAATATAACATATATAAATACAGCAGGAGAACAAAAAGAAATAATGAGCAAAGAAGAAATGATTAATGCCTTAATAAAACAAGGTTACACAATTAAATAAATTGAGGGAAAAAGGGGACAGGCCCCTTTTTCCCTTTTCCACGATTGCGGGTTGCCGAGGAAACAAAAGGGGACAGCCCCCTTTTGTTCATTAGGATAATTTCTTCAGGGGTTGAACAGCAACCGAAAATGTAAAAAAATGTAAAATTTTATTGACATTTATATTATTTGAATGATAAAATAAAAAAGTCAAATTTATAAGAAAGGAGGAAAAAATATGTCGAATGATTTTGAAGAAAAAGTACTAAATAAACTAGATGAATTAGACAGAAAAGTATCTTGCATAGATGAGATAAAGGAAAAAGTATCTAGAATAGATGCAATGGAAGAAAAAATATCTTGCATGGATGAGATAAAGGAAAAAGTATCTAGAATAGATGCAATAGAAGAAAAAATATCTTGCATAGATGAGATAAAAGAAAAAGTATCTAAGATAGATAAAATCGAAAAAATAGCTTTGGCAAATGGCAGAAAAATAGATCATTTAGACTACAGAGTGGGAAGAATGGAAGGTTCTTTAATATTAATGGAAAGCAAATTAAACAATGATTTAAAAGCTATACATGAAGGACATATACTTAATACTGAGTTAAGAATAGAAGACAGGAAAAAAATTGATTCTTTAGAAAGACAAGACTTTGATTATGCAGCAAGAATATCAAATTTAGAGTTGGCAGTCGAAAAAAATTCTGAACAAATAAAAAAATTAATATCTTAAAAAACTCAAATTAAAGAAGAGGTTTAAATATGTAATTATTAAATTAATTGCATATTTAAGCCTCTTCTTTGTCTGTAGGAAAAAATAAAATTCAATTATATTAAAAATAGTTTTAAATTAAGAAAAATGGTTATTCTAAAGATAGAGTAATCATTTTTGTTACATAGTAAAACCGAAAAGTTTTCTGTTTAACAAAAATGCTGTAATTGCTATTACTTTTGAGATTTTTTCGTTTTATTAGGAAACTCAAATCGGCAAGAAGAAAAGTGTGGCAAAGATACTTTTCTAGTATAAAACAAAATTAATCATATGCAATTATGAAATAAGCTATTTTAGGAGGAAACTGCTTTTTATGAAAATTTTAAAAAAGGTTTTAATAGTAATAACATTATTAATAATATTTATATATGTAACAAATGTAACTACTATCCCAAATGAAATTATTTTATTCAAAGGAGAAAATTTAGATTTGCATTTAGTTTTTGGTCTTAAAGCAGATAAATTATCAAATGAATATGAGGCAATTCAAACTGCTAGTAACATAAGTAAAAACAATGTAATTGAAAAAGAAACCGTAGGGTTGAAGTTGTTTAATATAATAAAAGTCAAAGACATAGAAGTAAACACGATTCCTAAAACTTCGGTAATACCTCTTGGAAATTCAGTAGGTTTAAAATTATATACTAGCGGAGTATTGGTAGTAGGAAAGACAGAAGTAAAAGGACAGAAACCGTATGAAAATTCTGGAATAGAAGAAGGGGATATGATAGTAAAAATAAATGAAAAAGAGGTTACTTGTACGGCAGAATTAATAGAAAGTGTAAATGAATCAAAGGGTGAAGATTTGAGTATTAAATATATAAGAGATGGGGTAGAACATACTGCTAATATAGAGCCAATAAAAACTAATGAAAATGAATATAAATTGGGTTTATGGGTAAGAGATGGAGCCGCAGGAATTGGAACAATTACTTATTATGAGCCTTCTACGAGAAAATATGCAGCTTTAGGACATGGAATTACAGACATAGATACAAGTAAACTTATTAATATATCTGCAGGAGAATTAGTTACATCTAGGATAGCGTCTATAGTAAAAGGAAAAGAAGGAACACCAGGAGAAATAAAGGGAAGTATTGTAAATCGGACAGACTATAGGGAATGTGGGGATGAATACAGAGTTTGGAATATATGGAAATATAACTAGCACAGCTGAACTAAATATTAATAGTAATAATGAAATAGAAGTTGCTAATAGGGAAGATATAAAAACCGGAAATGCAAAAATATTATTAAACCTAGAAAATGGAGTAAGAAAGGAATATGATATAAATATAGAAAAAATATACAAAAACAATAATTCTAACAATAAAAGTATGCTAATAAAAGTTACAGATCAGGAATTAATAGACTTAACAGGAGGTATTATACAGCGGAATGAGTGGAGCGCCAATAATACAAAACAATAAATTTATAGGAGCTATAACTCATGTGCTAGTAAATGATCCTACAACAGGGTATGCAGTATTTGGAGACTTAATGATAAAACAATCTAGAGGAATAAGCTAAGTCGTAGAATGTCACAAAAAGCATAAATATGTCATAATATATAGTATCCTAATATAGGGGGAGGTGCTTTATATTATGGAACCACAAGTTGATATATGTTTTAAAAAAGAAAAAAAGAGAAAATGCTGTATGGAAATAGCAATAATTATAATAGTAGTATTATTAGCATTTGCGGTTGGATTAATAATTGGTGCATTAACTGGACTTGTAGAATTCTTGGGAACAGGAGCAATAGTATTGTTCTTGGCAACCTTGATAGTACTATTAATAATTGAAATTGCAATGCTAATATGTTGTAGAAGAAGAACTTGTTAATATTTGTAGTGGAGGGTCGCCAATTTTGGCGACCCAAATGCATTTATTCGCAATGAAAAATATACGTTCACTTTTCATTTTCATTGTTCATTTAATTGGTAAAACAAATTAGAATCCTATTGAGAATTTTAAGACGATCCTTGGAAATTATTTAATATATATTGCCAAAGATAGTAATTTAATATAAAATAGCTAAGAGAAAAAATGAAAAAGAGGTAAATATATGGCAGAGATTTTAGATGGAAGAATGCTTGCAAAAAAAATAAGACAAGGCTTAAAATTAGAAGTAGAAGATTTAAAAGCAAATGGGATAAATCCTAAGCTTGCAGTTATTATGGTAGGTGAAGATCCAAGTTCTAAAATATATGTAAAAAATAAGAGCATAGCTTGTAACGAAGTAGGAATAGAATATGAAGAATTCTTACTAAGTGAAACAACAACTATGGAAGAATTACTAGATTTAATAGATAAACTTAACAAAGACGCAACTATACATGGAATATTACTTCAAAGCCCAATTCCTAAAGGTCTAGATATAAATGAAGCTTTTAGAGCAATAGATCCTAAAAAAGATGTGGATGGATTTAATCCATTTAATGTAGGAAAACTTTGTTTAGGACAAGACACATTTGTTTCTTGTACACCGTTTGGAATTATAAAATTACTAGGAGAATATAACATAGAAATTGAAGGAAAGAATGCAGTTGTTGTTGGAAGAAGCAATATTGTAGGGAAACCTATGATGCAATGCTTGCTTAACAAAAATGCAACAGTAACTGTATGTCATTCAAAAACAAAAGATTTAAAAGAGGTAACAAAAGAGGCGGATATTCTAGTAGTTGCAATAGGAAGGGCGAACTTTATTACAAAAGATATGGTAAAAGAAAATGCAGTTGTAATTGATGTTGGAATTAATAGAGGCGAAAATGGGAAGTTATGTGGAGATGTTGATTTTGAAGAAGTATCTAAAGTTGCATCATATATAACACCAGTTCCAGGGGGAGTAGGGCCAATGACAATTGCTATGCTTATGAATAATATTGTTAAAGCAGCAAGAGCACAAAATTAAAATTATAATTGTAACGACAGATTTTAGCATTTGCTAAAAATAGTAGAATATAAATAATGGGGGCAAACAATACTGTAAATTTGATGGAGGTCGCTGTTCTTAGCGACATCTACCAAAGGAATTACTAAAAAAGTTTCAAGGAGGCATTTATGAAAAATGTAGAGTATTGGATTTGGCTCTCAAGAATAGAAGGAATAAGTAGTAAAATATTAATAGAGCTATTGAACAAGTATAAAAGTCCTAAAATATTATGGAATAAAACAAAAGAAGAACTAATAGAGGACGGAATTAAAGAAGATTATGCAGAAAAGTTAATAGATAGTTCGTGTAGAACAAACTTAGATAAATACTTAAACTATATGAAAAAAAACAATATAGAAATTGTTAGTTTATATGATACATATTATCCGGATAAACTGAAAGTAATTTATGATCCGCCAATCGTTTTGTATGTAAAGGGAAACAAAAAGATATTAAATAATAAGTCTATAGCAATAGTAGGATGTAGATTGCCTACAGCTTATGGAAAAAATATAGCAAATAATATGGCATATAACTTGTCTGTTAATAATATTAATATAATAAGTGGATTGGCTAGAGGAATAGATACGTGCTCACATATAGGATGCCTTAAAGCAAATGGAACAACAATTGCAGTAGTAGGATGTGGATTAGATAGAGTATATCCAGAAGAGAATAAATCATTATTTGAAAATATAATAAAAAGTGGTGGCGCAATAGTTTCAGAATATGTTATAGGAACAAAGCCCTTAGCTAAAAATTTTCCAAGGAGAAATAGAATAATAAGCGGTTTATCCAATGGAGTGATAGTAATTGAAGCCAAAGAAAAAAGTGGGACTTTAATTACAGCAGATTTTGCTTTAGAACAAGGGAAAGACGTTTATGCTGTGCCAGGAAATATAACTAGTATAAACTCTTATGGTACAAATGAATTGATAAAACAAGGAGCAAAAGTAGCAACCAGTGTGCAAGACATATTAGAAGATTTTGGGCAATGAGGGAAAAAGGGGACAGAGCCCTTTTTCCCTCATTTATCCAAACACAAAATTTACGTGGTATTCAAAAATATGAAATATAATTGAATTTTGAAATTATTTATAATATAATAATATATATTTTATAGGGAGGAAAATAATATGCCTAAAAAGAAAAATAGTAAAAATAAAAGTGCAGATAAAAATATAGATGAAACAAAAGTATATAAATCAAAAAAAGGAAAAACAAACAAAAAAAGAAAAGTACCAGTAAAAAAGATAGTAATAATAGCTTTATTAATATTACTAATACTTGCAGGTATAGGATTTGGAATTCTATGGGGAGTAGTAAGAGAGGCTAAATTAGATGTACAAGATTTAGCATTAAAATATGAGAATTCAGTTGTAGTTGATAAGGATCGGAAATGTTATTGCAGAACTTAGTGGAGACGAAAACAGGAAATTTATAAAAATATCAGAAATGGCAGAATACTTACCAACAGCATTTGTATCTATAGAAGACGAAAGATTTTATGATCATATAGGAATTGACGTAAAAAGAACCTTAGCTGCAACGGCAAAATATGCACTTAGCAAAGTGGGAATAGGTTCTTCAAGCTATGGAGGAAGTACAATAACACAGCAAACAGTTAAGAACATAACAAAAGAAAAAGACAGAACATGGCAAAGAAAAGTAAAGGAAATGGCAAGAGCATATTACATAGAAAAAGAATTGTCAAAAGACCAAATATTAGAATTGTATTTAAACTTAATATTTATGGGTGGAAATACTAATATATATGGAGTAGAAGTAGCATCTAATTATTATTTCTCTAAGAGTGCAAAAGATTTAGACTTAGCAGAATGTGCATTTTTAGCAGGAATAAATAATACTCCTAATAGTTATAACCCTTTCGTAGAAGATAACGAAAAAGTTATGGAAAGAATAAAAACAAGAACAAAAACAGTTCTTAACAAAATGAATGAACTAGGGAAAATAAAGTCTAAAGAGGAATATGATGCAGCAATTGCAGAGGTTGATGCAGGATTAGCATTCAACAAGGGTACAATTGTAGAAAATATATATTCATACCACACAGATGCAGCAATAATGCAAATAATTAATCAACTTATGGATGAGAAGGACTTAAATTATGATGCTGCAAAGTTATACTTATATAGTGGTGGATTTACAATATATACAACTCAAGATAGTAATATGCAAAATATAATGCAAACAGAATTTGAAAAAGATAAATATTGGGTAAAAGGTAGAGATAAGAATAAAGACGGAACTTTAGTAAATGAACATTCACAAGCAGGTATGACATTAATAGATCAAAAAACTGGATATGTACTTGCTACATGTGGAGGATTAGGCAAGAAAACAACTGCATTAGGGTTTAATAGAGGAACACAATTAGTAAAACAAACAGGTTCTTCAATGAAACCATTAGCGGTGGTTGCACCAGGAATAGATTCTGGAGCAATTACAGCGGCATCTGTATTTGATGATGTTCCATATCAGAATTTTAAAAATTACAATAAATTTAGGGGACTTATTACAATAAGATATGCAATAGAAAGTTCGCAAAATATTCCTATGCTTAAAGCAATACAAACAGTTGGAATAAAAAATTCGTTAAATTTCTTACACAATGTAGGATTCTCAAAACTAGATGATGAAAAAGATAACAATATATCTTTATCATTAGGAGGATTAACAAATGGGGCTAGCCCACTAGAAATGGCAGCTGCATATGCAGCAATCGCAAACGATGGAGTATATATAACACCTACTTTCTATACAAAAGTTGTAGATAGCAATGGAAATACAGTACTAGAACCAAAACAAGAATCAAGAACAGTAATGTCTTCTGCAGCAGCTTATGTAGTAAAAGAAATATTAACTCAACCAGTAAAATCTGGAACATCAACATATTGTGCAATTCCTGGAATGAGTACAGCTGCAAAAACAGGTACTACAAATGACGATTTTGATAGATGGCTTTGTGGATTTACACCATATTACACAGCTGCAACGTGGTATGGATTTGATAATAACGAAACTGTAAGAGGTTGGTCTTTAAGTCCTTCATCTCAAATATGGACTTCAGTTATGAAACAAATACATAAAGGTTTAGATGGAAAAACATTTGCACAGACAAAACCAGATAATGTAGTGACCGCAACTGTATGTAGATCTTCTGGATTATTAGCAACAGAAAACTGTAAAAAAGATGAAAGAAACAATCAAGCTTATACGGAGTATTTTGTAAAAGGAACAGTTCCAACAAAGAGCTGCGAATGCCATGTTAAGGTTGAAATTTGTAAAGAAACAGGATTACTTGCAAATGAGTTTTGTCCAGAAAAAGAAGAAAAAGTATTTATAACAAGACCAAATTCTGAAACGGATACAGGATGGAAGAGCGCAGAAGATGCAAAATATATGCTTGTAATAAAAGAAAATTGTACAGTGCATACAGAAACTCCAGATACAACAAAACCAGTAATAAAAATAAAAGGAAAAGATAATATAACATTAAATATAAATGATAGTTATACAGATGAGCGGAGCAACTGCTACAGATGATAGAGATGGAGATTTAACAAGTAAAATTGAAACAACAGGAAAAGTAGATACTAAAAAGGCAGGAACGTATAAAATAACATATACAGTTAAGGATGCTGCAGGAAATACAGCAACAGCAACGAGAACTGTAATAGTAAAAGAAAATAAAAAGCCAGATGAAAAACCTACAAATACGGTTGACGGAGGAAATAATACTACGACTAATGAGATAAGCAACAGTACAACAAGCAATACTACAAGTAATACAGTATAAATAATAGGAAAGTTGTATAACTTTCCTATTATAGAACAAAGCGACTAAAAGTCGTTTTTATTGCCAAAAGGGAGGAATTATGAGTATATATTTTTATAATACATTAACTAAAACAAAAGATGAATTTAAACCATTAGAAGGAAATGAAGTTAGAATATATTCTTGTGGACCTACAGTATATAAAGATGCGACAATAGGAAATATGAAATCATACATATTTATGGACACTTTGAGAAGAGTATTAAAATATAATGGATATACATTAAAGCATGCTATGAATATTACTGATGTAGGACATTTAGTATCAGATGGAGACGAAGGCGAAGATAAAATGGTTAAAGCTGCAAAAGAGGAAAAAAAGACTCCACTTGAAATAGCAGCATTTTATACAGAAAGATTTTTAAAAGACTTCGATAGATTAAACATAGATAGACCAGAAATAATATGTAAAGCAACTGACCATATAAAAGATATGGAAGAATTTGTTAAGAAACTTTTAGACAATGGGTATGCATACGAAACTTCTACAGCAATATATTTTGATGTATCAAAATTAGATAAATATGGAATACTTTCTGGAATAGATTTAAGAAATCAAAAAGCTGGTGCGAGAGTAGAAGTTGATGAAGAAAAAAGAAATCCATATGATTTTGCACTTTGGATAAAAGCCCCAGAAAATCATATTATGAAATGGGAAAGTCCTTGGGGATTATGCTATCCAGGTTGGCATATAGAGTGCTCAACAATGAGTAATAAATATTTGGGAGAAGTATTTGACATCCATACAGGAGGGATAGACTTAGTTCCAACACATCACGAAAATGAAATAGCTCAAAGCAAAGGAGCTACAGGAAAAATTCCTGCAAGATTTTGGATGCATTGTGAATTCTTATTAATAAATGGTGGCAAGATGAGCAAAAGCTTAGGAAATACATACCTAGTTCAAGATATTATTGATAAAGGATATGAGGCACTAGCATATAAAATGATGTGCTTTACATCACACTATAGAAACAAACTAAACTTTACATGGGAAGCCTTAGAAAGTAGCCAAAATGCCTTAAACAGACTAAGAGAAGGATACCAAAAACATAGTGAAGGCAATAAAGCTATAGATGAAAGCATAATTGAAAATTATAAAAATAGATTTTTAGAAGCGATAAATGATGATCTTAATATGCCTGTTGCAATGAGTGTAGTTTGGGATGTTGTAAAAAATCCAGAAAAATCAAAACAATTTGCTAAATTGCTTTTAGAATTTGATAAAGTTTTAGGAGTAGATATAGAAAAGAGTGAAGATAAAAAAGAAATAGAATTACCTCAAGAAATAAAAGATTTACTAGAACAAAGAAAACAAGCCAGAGAAAATAAAGACTGGGCTTTATCTGATAAAATTAGAGATGAATTAAAAGAAAAAGGATATATGGTAAAAGATACAAAAGAAGGAATGACAGTTGAAAAAATATAAGAAATTTAATCGGAGGAAATTTTATGGGAAAGAGAAGTAATTATATCAATTGGGATGAATATTTTATGGGGATTGCATTATTGTCAGCCGAAAGAAGCAAAGACCCAAATTCACAGGTAGGAGCTTGCATAGTAAGCGAAGATAATAAAATTCTATCAATTGGATATAATGGATTTCCTATGGGATGTTCTGATGATGAAATATCATGGGAAAGAGAAGGAGATTTTGCAGATACAAAATATCCATATGTATGTCATGCAGAACTTAATGCAATTCTTAATTATACAGGAACGACATTAAAGAAAAGCAAAATATATGTAGCTTTATTCCCATGTAATGAATGTGCAAAAGCAATAATACAATCTGGAATAAAAGAAGTTATATATAAAAGTGATAAATATAAAGATACAGATAGTGTAAAGGTATCTAAGAGGCTATTTGATATGGCAGGAGTAAAATATACAGAATATAAATCAAGAGGAATAAAATTAGAATTAGATTTATAAGAAAAACAAATGGGGACAGACCGAAACAAATGGGGACAGACCCCTTTTGTCCAGAATCATATCCGGACAAAAGGGGTCTGTCCCCATTTGTTTCAAAAATCAATTTATAGACCATAAATTTAGTACATATCTATTGTAAAAAGAAACAAACTAGTATAAAATATAATAGTTATATTGGAGGAATAGTATGAAGTTAGTAAATGAAAAAAATATAGAAAAATATAATGAATTTTTAAAAAATCACAATAGATGTAACTTTCAACAATCTGTAGAATGGGGAAAAGTAAAAGAAGCTTGGAAAAATGAAATAGTTTTAGCAGAGGATGAAAAAGGAAATATAATAGGTTCAATTAGTGTACTCATTAGAAAAATTCCTATTTTTGGAAATCTAATGTATTCTTCAAGAGGACCTGTATGTGATATACATGATGAAAAGGTTCTAAGACAGCTTACAGAAGGATTAAAAGAACTTGCAAATAAATATAATGCATTTGTTTTAAAAATAGAACCAGATATTAAAAGTGAAGACAAAGAGTTTAGAGAAATTGTTACAAAGCTTGGATATGGAATAAAAGATGATGCAAAGAATTTTAGTGAAGAAATACAACCAAGATATGTTTTTAGATTAGACATAAAGGATAAAACAGAAGACGAAATATTTAAGGCCTTTCACCAAAAAACCAGATATAATGTTAGATTAGCAACTAAAAAAGGTGTAGTTGTAAAAGAAGGAAAAAGGGAAGACTTAAAGGATTTCCATGAAATAATGAAAATAACAGGAAAAAGAGATGATTTTATTATAAGACCATTGGAATATTTTCAAAAAATGTATGATGAACTAGGAGACCATGCAAAACTATTAATGGCATATTATGAGGACAAGCCTATTTCTCGGAATATTTGATATAGATTATGGAAATAAAGTTTGGTATTTATATGGAGCTAGCAGTAATGAACATAGAAATTTAATGCCTAATTATTTATTACAATGGGAAGGAATTAAATATGCAATTAGCCAAGGCAAAGATGTATACGATTTTAGAGGAGTATCTGGAGTTTTAGATGAATCTCATCCACAATACGGTTTATATAGATTTAAAAAAGGATTTAATGCTGAATTTACAGAATTTATAGGAGAAATATATTTAGATTTTAAACCATTAGTATATAAATTATATAAAATATCAGAAAAAACATTTAAAAAAGCAAGGGGAATAGTAAGAAGACTAAAAGGAGAAGTAAAATAAAATGAAATCATTAGTTATTAATAAAGATGATTTAAGACATAATATAAATGTAATAAAAGAACTTGCGAGATTAGATATTCCAGATGATAATGGACAAGAATATAATTTAATAGGCGTTGTAAAGGGAAATGGATACGGACTAGGATTAATAGAATATTCTAAATTTTTAATAGATAATGGAATTCTTACACTTGCAGTTGCAACAGTAGAAGAAGCACTAGAATTAAGAAAAGCAGGAATAAAAGAAGATATTCTTATGATGTCTTCTACAAGCCTAGAAAATGATCTAAAAGAATTAATAGACAATGATATAATAATAACAATTGGGTCAAAAAAATGTGCAGAGATAGTAAAAAGACTAAGTAATACATCAGATAAAAAAATAAGGGCACATATAAAAATAGATACAGGGTTTGGAAGATATGGGTTCTTATATAATGATATAAAACTTATTATAGATACTATAAAAGGATTATCTAATATTTCAATAGAAGGAATGTATTCACATTTTTCTCTTGCATATTATAAAAAAGATAAATGGACAATAGAGCAATTTAATAGGTTTATGGAGGTAGCAGAAGCATTAAAATTAAATGATATAAATATAAAAACTTTGCACATGTGTAATTCTCCAGCATTTTTAAATTATCCGGAAATGCATCTTAATGGCGCAAGAATAGGCTCTGCTTTTATTGGAAGAGTGGCTGCACAAAATGAAGTTGGACTAAAAAGAGTGGGAGAATTAAAAACAAGTATAGCAGAAATAAAAACTGTACCAAAAGGGTATAATATAGGATATTTAAATAGTTACAAAACAAAAAAAGAAACAAAAATTGCAATAATACAAGTAGGGTATATGGATGGATATAATATTACATTAAAAACAGATATGTTTAGATTCGTAGACAAATTAAGAGGTTTGTCACATAGCATAAAGAGTTTCTTAAAGAAAAATAATTTTAAGGTTAAAATAAATAACAAGAAGTATAATGTAATAGGCAAAGTTGGAATGTACCACATGGCAATAGATATAACAAATAGTAATGTTAAAATAAACGACTTTGTTTATTTAGATGTTAATCCACTTCATGTAGATAGTAGAATTAGAAGGGAGTATATATAAATGAAGCAAAAAAAGGAAAACTTTTTTAAAAGACTAAAAAATGCTGTTACAAATTTTGATAAATATAGAGAATATGCAGATGAAAAAGTATCTGTTGCTACAAAATATATATTAAAATTAGTTCTTATATTTTCGATTATAATTGCTGTTTCACTAACAATAAGGATTGCTTTAGAACTTAATAGAGTAATAGAATCATTTAGAGAATCATGCCCAGACTTTAAAATTGAAAATAATAGTTTAGTTATGCAAGAAGAAAACAATAACTTTATTGTAAGTGACAGTTCAAATATTTTATGTTTAATAATAAATAGTGAAAAGCAAAGCTTAACAGAAATTGAAGATGCTAATAACTATCAAAGCGTAATTGCTATATTAAAAGACAAAATTGTTTTAAGAAATTCATTCAGCATGGAAAGCAGTACAACATATGAACAATTAGGAAAATCGTATGAATTAAACAATATAACTAAACAAGGGATTCTTTCATATATAACAAACAAAAATATGGCAGTAATGTTTGCAACTCTTGTTATAGGTTCTACAATATATTTGTTTATAGTATACTTAATACAAATTTTATTAGATATACTACTTTTATCAATAATAGGATTTTTATTTAGTAGAATAATTGGAATAAAATTTAACTACAAGCAAATATTTAATATGAGCACGTATGCAATAACTTTGTCATTTTTATTATATATGATATATATAGTGGTAAATTTGTTTACAGGATTTATAGTTAAGTATTTTGGGGTAGCATATAATACAATTTCATATATTTATATTATAACAGCAATGATGATGATAAAATCAGACTTAACAAAAGAAAAAATTATGGTTGGGAAAATAGTACAAGAACAAAGAAAAGTAAGAGAAGAAAATAAGACTGAAGAAGAAAATAGAGATGAAGAAGATAAAAAAGAAGAAAAACAAAAAGAAAAAAAAGAGGAGAAGAAGAAAGAGAAAGAAGGACAAGGAGAAACTCCTGAAGGGAGCAATGCTTAATAAAACTAAAAATAAAGGAGAGATTTATTAATGAAAGACAAACCAAAGGACAAAAACAAATTATATTACTCAATACTAGCAGTAGTAGCAATAATACTAGTAATAGTTGGAGTATTACTTTTAAATAATAATAACTTTGCTGAAAAAGATGATAAAGAACTAGCATATACAGAATTAATAAAAAAGATAGATAGTAAAGAAGTAGAAAAAATAGAAATGACAGTAGGAAGTACTACAGTAAAAGTAAAATTAAAAAATGTTGAAGAAGAAAAAAACACAATAGTTCCAAGTACACAAGCTTTTATAGAGTTAGTGCAAGAACAAGTTAAAAATGGGAACGAAATAGAATTAATACAAAACCCAACCAGTGCATTACTAAAAATAGCACAAAGTTTATTATCACTATTACCAACAATAATGATTGTAATTTTATTTGTTGTAATTTTGAAGATGCAAGGGCTAGGAGACAAAGGAAAAGTATATGACTCTACAAGTAGTGAAAATACTCATACAACATTTGAGGATGTAGCAGGACTTGATGAAGAAAAAAGTGAATTAATAGAAATAGTAGATTTCTTGAAAGAACCTAAAAAGTTCCATGAAATGGGAGCAAAAATACCAAGAGGAATTCTTCTTTGTGGAAAGCCTGGTACAGGAAAAACTTTGATTGCAAAAGCTATTGCTGGAGAAGCGGGTGTACCATTTATATCAATGAGCGGTTCAGAATTCATAGAAATGTTTGCAGGACTTGGAGCTTCAAGAGTAAGAAAATTATTTGAAAAAGCAAAGAAAGTATCTCCTTGTATAATATTTATAGATGAAATAGATGCAATTGGAGCAAGAAGAACAAATGCAAGTGGAGCAGAAAGCGAAAATAACCAAACATTGAACCAATTATTAGTAGAAATGGATGGATTTGAGACAAACGAAACTGTAATTGTACTTGCAGCAACAAATAGACCTGAAATGCTAGATAAAGCATTATTAAGACCAGGAAGATTTGATAGACAAATAACAATAGCAGCACCAGATGCAAAAGGAAGAGAAGCTATATTAAAGATACACGCAAAAGATAAAAAGTTTGCAGGCAATATAAGCTTAAAAGATATTGCAAATGATACAGCTGGTTTTACAGGAGCAGAACTTGCAAATGTATTGAATGAAGCAGCTATTATTGCTACAATAAAAAAACATAAAAAAATACAAATGCAAGATTTAGATGATGCAGTAAAAAAAGTAACAGTAGGACTTGAAAAACATAGTAGAGTAATATCTGACAAAGATAAAAAATTAACAGCATACCACGAAGCCGGACATGCAATAGTAAGCAAATTCTTAGAAACACAAATGGATGTAAAAGAAGTATCAATTATTCCAAGAGGTCTTGCTGGTGGATATACTATGTACAAAACAAACGAGGACAAGTATTATATTTCTAAAACAGAAATGGAAGAAAAACTAATAGCATTACTAGGTGGAAGAGCAGCAGAGAAGATTGCATTAAATGATATTTCAACAGGTGCAAGTAATGATATAGAAGTAGCAACTCAAATTGCAAAAGATATGGTAACAGTATATGGAATGAGTGATAACATAGGTCCAATTTTCTTAAAGCAAAGAGATCCATATGAAAGACAAGTATTTGGAGAAAATATAGATGATGCAGTAGGAATAGAAGTAAAAACAATGATAGACAAAGCATATAAAAAAGCACAAGAAATAATTTTAGCACATATGGACAAACTACAAGCAATTGCAGAAAGACTACTAGAAAAAGAAATAATATCAGCAGAAGAGTTTGAAACATTCTTTGAAGAAGAATAAAAACGGAAAAAATGGGACAGACCTGAACGAATGGGGACAGACCCCTTTTGTTTCGATTGAAACAAAAGGGGTCTGTCCCCATTCGTTC
>OIZL01001211.1_pt1 | contig 14951 bp, 13 predicted proteins | sample 1588541 | NCBI WGS metagenome assembly OIZL01 (sample SAMN03283285) | human gut metagenome | biome: human-associated habitat; material: feces | host: Homo sapiens | place: Peru | collected 2012 | reverse complement strand
CGCTGTCCCACGGTGTAGTGTGTGATGCCGAGGTGTTCTCCCAGCACCTCACCCTCCTGCGTGACAAAATTGCCTTTTCCCGGCACTCTTCCCTTTGCTTCCCGGTCGATAAACGCCGCGTAATCATGGTCCGGGATAAAGCAGATCTCCTGACTGTCCGGCTTGTGCGCCACGGGAAGCCCTGCTTCTTCCGCGATCTCCCTAATCTGCTCCTTAGTGTATTCCCCGACCGGCATCAGCGTGTGCGCGAGCTGCTCCTGCGTCAGGTTGTACAGCGCATAGGTCTGATCCTTCTTTGCCGTAACGGAATTTCTTATCGCATACCTGCCGTTTGCAAGCTGCGCGATCCTCGCATAGTGACCGGTTGCGATATAGTCCGCCCCGATCTCCAGACTCCGTGTGAGCATGGACTCCCATTTGACATAACGGTTGCAGGCGATACAGGGATTCGGCGTTCTGCCCGCCAGGTATTCCTCTACAAAATAATCCATCACGCTGCACTTGAATTCCTGTTTGAAATTCATCACATAGTAAGGGATCTCCAGCTTCTGCGCTACCCTTCTGGCATCGTCCACGGCGCTCAGTCCGCAGCAGCCGCCGTTCTCCTCCTGTGTCTGGCGCTCCTCGTCCTGCCAGATCTGCATTGTCACGCCGATCACTTCATATCCCTGCTTTTTCAGCAGATATGCCGCGACGGAAGAATCCACTCCGCCCGACATTCCCACGACTACTTTTTTCGCCATTGTTATCCTCTTTTCTATCTTTTCTATCTTTCCTACCCTTCTTCCCTTTTCCGCTGCCGGCTGGAAAGGAGGTGTTTTTGTTCTCTTTCCCTGTCTTTCTGCATAGAGATAGTCATAAATCCCTTTTGGATGGTGTCTGATGAAACGTAACAATCCCCTGATAACCGGAACCGTCATCCTGACTCTCACCGGACTGGCAAGCCGCCTGATCGGCTTCTTCTATCGAATCTTTCTGTCAAACACCTTCGGCGCAGAAGGCATGGGTATCTATCAGCTGATCGCTCCGGTTCTTGCCCTCTCCTTTGCGCTCACGGTATCCGGGCTCCAGACAGCCATCTCCAAATACGTCGCCAGTGAGACGACAACGAAGGATTATCTGACGTCTTTCCGCACACTCCTTATCGGCTTCGTGCTTGCCATGTTCCTCTCGGTCGTCTGCGCCCTGTGCATCTACTGTTTTTCGGAACAGATCGCGGCGTCCTTCCTTTTGGAATCGCGGACTGCGCCCCTGCTGCGGATCATCGCCTTATCAATCCCTATGGCAACGGTTCACTCCTGCATCAACGGATACTTCTACGGAATCCGTAAGACAGCGATCCCTGCGGCGTCCCAGCTCGCGGAACAGATCTGCCGCGTGGGTTCAGTCTTTCTGATCTACCGCGTCTGCACGCAGCGCGGGATGCAGCCGACCATCAGCTTTGCCGTAGTCGGGCTTGTGATCGGGGAAAGCGCGTCCATGCTGGTATCGATCGTCGCCATCCTGATCCGGGCAAACCATGTTTTTCCAAATTTTCGTGCGGGGCAGGCTCTGTCCCTGCGTCTTGCAGCGTCCGCCAGACAGTACCGGCATATCGTAAGACAGCTCCTTGCCCTCTCGATCCCGCTGTCCGCAAACCGCGTCATCCTCAACATGCTCCAGAGCATTGAAGCCATCTATATTCCCAACAAGCTGATGCAGCATGGTCTGAGCAACGCCGATGCACTCGGAGTCTACGGTGTCCTCACTGGAATGAGCCTGCCGCTCGTCCTGTTTCCGTCGGCGATCACCAACTCGATCTCCGTCCTTCTTCTTCCGGTCGTCGCCGAAGCCGACGACAGCGGCAATCACCGCACCATTTCACGCGCTATCCTCAAGTCGCTGAAATACTGCCTGCTCCTCGGCTTTGCATGCACACTGTTCTTTCTGCTGTTCGGGCGGCTTGCCGGAGAACTGCTGTTCCACTCTGCCCTTGCCGGAAGTTTCATTCTCACACTCAGCTTTATCTGCCCGTTTCTTTACCTCGCCAGCACACTGGGAAGCATCCTGAACGGTCTCGGCAAGACCGGACTCACCTTTTTGTACAGCGTCCTGAGCCTGCTCCTGCGCCTCGCTTTTGTCTTCTTTGCCATTCCGGCATACGGGATCAAAGGTTATCTGTGGGGAATGCTGGCCAGCCAGATCCTGCAGACCGGTCTGTGTACCCTGTCCGCCCTACGCATCTCCAGAAGTCCCCGACCGAGGGCGAACGCTTCCATCCGGTAGGAACAGTCCGCATTTCCTATCTTGCGATTCCCACACCAATATACTATAATAAATGTGTTTTTGCCAGCCGTTTTCCGTGGCAGACAGAAATTACCGAAAAATACCAAGCGATAAAAGGAGAAAATTATGTCTTTCAAATATGTAGCTACCCTTCCGACGCCGGAAGAAATCCGCGAACGCTTTCCGGTTCCGCCCCGTTTCGCTGAATTAAAACGTCAGCGGGACGCTGAGATCCGTGACGTCATCACCGGAAAAAGCAACAAATTTCTGGTGATCATCGGCCCCTGCTCCGCAGACAATGAAAGCGCTGTCTGTGATTATGTAAGCCGCCTTGCAAAGGTCAACGAAAGGGTAAAGGACAAGCTGATCCTGATCCCCCGGATCTATACCAACAAGCCCCGCACGACCGGTGAGGGCTACAAGGGTATCGTCAGCCAGCCGGATCCGGAAAAGAAACCCGACTTTACAAGCGGTCTGATCGCCATGCGCAAGATGCACATCCACGCGATGGAAGAATCCGAACTTACCGCCGCCGATGAGATGCTCTATCCCGACAACTGGGGCTATGTAGAGGATATCCTTTCCTACGTTGCCATCGGCGCCCGATCCGTGGAAGACCAGCAGCACCGTATGACGGTCAGCGGCTTCGACGTACCTGCCGGGATGAAAAATCCGACCAGCGGCACGCTGTCTGTCATGCTGAATTCCATCTACGCAGCCCAGCATCCCCATTCCTTTATCTACCGTGGGGACGAGGTTGCCACCACCGGAAATCCGCTTGCACACGCCGTTCTGCGCGGATCGGTCAACAAGCACGGCCGCAGTCTTCCCAATTATCACTACGAAGACCTCGCCACGCTCTACGACCTGTATCAGCACATAGAGCTGCAAAACCACGCCTGCATCATCGACTCGAACCACAATAATTCAAACAAGCAGTTCGAGCAGCAGATCCGGATCGTCAAGGAAGTCATGCACAGCCGGAAGCTGAACAAGGACATCCACAGTCTGGTTAAGGGCGTGATGATCGAGAGTTATATCGAAGAAGGAAGCCAGAAGATCGGCGAAGGGATCTATGGAAAATCCATCACCGATCCCTGCCTCGGATGGGAAGATTCCGAGCGGCTCATCTACGACATCGCAGAATACGAATAAAACGTGCGTCGTCTGCGCACTAACTGATAAAAGGTTGACCAGTATCGGTCAACCTTTTGTTTTTCTCTTTTATCCTCTCGGATGCGCTTTCGCGTACACCTCGCGGATATGGTGATAATTCAGATTCGCGTAGATCTGTGTCGTCGAGATGTCCGAATGTCCCAGCATCTCCTGCACGCTCTTGAGATCCGCACCGTTTTCAACCAGATGTGCCGCAAAGGAATGGCGCAGCGTGTGCGGCGTGATATCCGCCTTGATATCCGCCTTCTTCGCATAATATTTGATCAGCTTCCAGAACCCCTGACGGCTCATGGGCTGTCCCGAACAATTCACAAAAAGGGCGTCTGCCTTTTTATTCTCCAGCATCTCTTCTCTCGTTCCGTTCAGATACTTCGTCAGCGCCTTTTTCGCCGCCTTTCCGAAGGGAATAATGCGCTCTTTGTTACGGTCACGGCAGATAATGGATCCTGCTCTCATGTTGACATCAGTCAGTTGTAGGGAGATCAGCTCCGACACGCGGATCCCGGTCGCATACAAAAGCTCCAGCATCGCCTTGTCCCGGATCTCCTTGGGCGTATTTCCGGAAGGCTGCTCAAGCAGTCTCACCACTTCCTCCATCGAAAGGATCTCCGGTATCTTCTTTTCGATCTTTGGCGCCTTGAGCACGCCGGATATATCTTCGGAAAGGATTCCTTCACTTTCCAGATAATGAAAGAATGCCTTTATCGAAGCGATATTCCTTGAAACCGTGGCTGCCGCAAAGTGCTGTCCCTCCAGTGAGCTGATATACTCCTGCAAATCTTTTGCGGACGCCTTCCTTACATCCGTGATCCCTCTTGCTTCCAGAAACAGGCGGACTTTCTCCAGATCCCGTCGATACGACATCTCTGTATTGTTCGACATCTTCTTCACATTATGTAAATAACTGATAAATGCGTTAATCTCATTTTCCATGTAACCGGAAACCTTCCCGTACCTTACTAAACACTTCCGTTATGTAAATCAAATTTGTGTCTGAATCTCATTATAAGCAGAAATTCCCAGAAAAGCAAATGGATTTTTTGGCTATTTTTCGGGCTTTTTTCGAATAATTTCATACAAACACAACATATCGGCAAAGCCGCAAATTATGTCTACTATATCTTGAAATATCATGATCGATCCGCCCCCCTGTAAAATTATCGTTTTTAGGAACAGATCAGTCCCAGAATGGCATACAGGAGTTTTGGGTTTACATAACTTTCTACCACGCAGCCGAGAAGAACAAGAAGCAGAAGAACGGCTATCTGTACCGCCTTTTTCATCCAAAAACCTGCGCCCATCCCTGCCGCAAGGATCCCATAGCGTTCTCCGCGTCCGCACAGCAGCCGGTTACAGTCCAGCGCGCAGCACAAAAGCAGCATATATCCAGGCATCAGAAGAATACCCTGCGGAAATATGCCTGCCGCCACAAACAGGATCCCCCGCAGACCATAGCGTATCGCCGCCACGGAAAGCAGACAGCCGGCGCATACTCCGCAGTATACGACATACCCGCAGACTGCTGCAACCCCGATCATGGTTGTTGACAGGATCAGAAGCATTCCCAGAACTGATATGCGGCTTTTCATAACATAGGGTAAAATACCGCCTGCCTCCGGGATGCTCCGTTTCATCCGCAGCAGCATCTCAACGTTCAGCAGCCCGTCCTCTGTCACCCACAGGCCATGTCCGGCATTGACCAGAACAATGCCAAGCACCACACCTGCCATAAACAGATACATCATATAATAGCATCTTTTGATCAGCGAATGTTCCTGTAAAACCGCCATAGTCACTCTCCTTCCCTGACCTTTTTCTATTATATGAACATGCCTGCCAAGTCATGCGCAATTTCCCCTTACGCAAATATCGGGATCTGCTCCTTTCGAAGCGGATCCCGATATCGTGTATCTCTCTGCTTTCCGGTCACCCTACCGGTATTTGTTCTTGTATGCCAGAATGGCAGCAACGGTCTTACTGTCCTGGATCTTGCAGTCGTAGATCTGCTGCAGCAGTTCATCCAGGCTGTGGCTTTCCACATTCAGGTATTCATCCTCATCCAGATGCTGTCTGCTCGGCTTGAGATCGGTTGCCACGTAGACGTCGATCTTTTCGTTACAAAAAGCAACCGTTGTCCTGAGCGAAAGAAGCAGTTCCAGTCTGCCTGCCTTATAGCCGGTTTCCTCTTCCAGCTCTCTCGCTGCGGCAAGATCTGTCGGCTCATCCTCCCCGTTCAGACCGCCTGCCGGGATCTCCAGCGTCTCCCGATCGAGCGCATTGCGGTACTGTCTCACCATCAGAAGGTTTCCATCTTCCTGCACAGCAACGACCGCAGCTGCTCCTTTATGTTTGATAAAATCCCATTTCGCAATATTTCCATTCGGAATCTGGATCGTGTCCTGATAATAATCGATAATGGCTCCCTTGTGGATCAGTTCCCGTCCCAGACGTTCATATTTTTCCATTTACCTCTCCATTCCGCAGCTTCTACTTATCCTGCAACAGCTTTTCTACGCTCACCAGTTTGACACACAGTACAAATAAGTCTGTCGCCTCTGCCATCTCCTCCGGTGTCGGGAAGGACGGTGCGATACGGATATTGCTGTCTTTCGGATCTTTTCCGTAAGGGAATGTCGCACCTGCCCCGGTCAGGACAACTCCGGCCTCCTTGCACTTGGCAACAATCGCCTTCGCGCACCCCTCCAGCGAATCAAAGGAGATGAAATATCCGCCGCGCGGCTCTGTCCAGGTTCCGATTCCAAGTCCGGAAAGCTCCTGATCCAGAACCCGGATCACCGCCTCAAACTTGGGACGCATGATCGCAGCGTGCTTCATCATATGCTTCATCACGCCGTCCAGATTTTTAAAGTATCTTACGTGACGGAGCTGATTGATCTTATCGTAGCTAATCGTCTGTATTGTCATCGTCTTTCTTGCATCATCCAGATTTGCTTTGGAGGAAGCCATTGCGGAAATACCGGCTCCTGCAAAGCTTACCTTCGAGGTGGATGCAAATTCAAATACCATATCCGGATTTCCTACTTTTTCACACTCGCTCAGGATCTCCAGAAGCTGATCCTGCTTCTCTTCATATAAATGATGGATCACGTACGCATTATCCCAGAAGATACGGAAATCGGGAGCTGCCGGCTTAAGTGCCGCGAAACGGCGCACCGTCTCGTCGGAATAGGTATATCCCTGCGGATTGGAATACTTGGGAACACACCAGATTCCTTTGACGGAGGGATCTTTCTCCACATATTCTTCCACCAGATCCATGTCCGGGCCATCCTCCGACATGGGAATATTGATCATCTCAATGCCAAAATGCTCTGTGATCTTAAAATGTCTGTCATATCCGGGTACCGGGCACAAAAACTTTATCTTATCCAGCTTTCCCCAGGGCGTATTGCCCATGATTCCATGTGTCATCGCGCGGGACACCGTGTCGTACATGATCGTAAGACTGGCATTGCCGTAGACGATCACATTCTCCGCCGGAACGCCCATGATCTCACCCATCAGTCTTTTTGCTTCCGGGATTCCATCCATCACGCCATAGTTTCTGGTATCCATGCCGTTCTCTGCCTTCATATCCGATGTGGAATTGAAAACATCAAACATATCCATTGCCATATCGAGCTGTGCCGGTGTCGGCTTTCCTCTGGACATATCCAGCTTCAAGCCTTTTCCCTTTGCATCTTCAAACTGTTTTTCCAGCTCTCCCTTTAAGGTTAAAAGTTCTTCTCTGCTCAGTTCTTTGTACGCCTTCATATGACCCTCGTTTCTGCGCCATTTAAACCTGTGTCCGCGTCATATGCGCAACTCCACAGACCTTTATCCGACGCTTATTGAATAATTGTATACAATCATACATCCTTGATATTTTACTATATAACCCCACATTGCACAAGTGCTGATTTCAAAAAAATCTAACAAAAAATTTCAAATTTACCTGCACAGTCGCGTTCATTTTTCACCGTATAGACAGAAAAAAACTCTGTGAATCGCTTCACAGAGTTTTTATACTATTTCGCGTAGTCAATGACACGGCTCTCACGGATCACATTTACCTTGATCTGTCCCGGATATTCCAGTTCAGCTTCTATCTGCTTTGAAATATCACGTGCCAGCAATACCATGTCTGAATCACTGATCTGTTCTGGAACTACCATAACACGAATCTCTCTACCCGCCTGAATAGCAAAAGATTTATCAACACCTTTGAAATTGTTTGTAATGTCTTCTAATTGTTTTAATCTGGTCGTATATGTTTCTAATGTTTCCCTTCTTGCACCCGGTCTTGCTGCAGAAATGGTATCTGCCGCCTGAACCAGACAAGCGATAAGTGTCTGCGGCTCCACATCTCCGTGATGGGATTCAACCGCATTGATAACAGTGGGTGACTCTTTATATTTTCTACAAAGTTCTACACCAAGCTGTATATGAGATCCTTCCATCTCATGGTCTACAGCCTTACCAATATCATGCAGAAGTCCTGCACGTTTAGCCATTCTGACATCCAATCCCATCTCTGCTGCAAGAAGCCCTGAGAGCTGTGCAACCTCGATAGAATGTTTCAATGCGTTCTGACCGTAGCTGGTTCTGAATTTCATCTTACCAAGTAATCTCACAAGTTCCGGATGAATACCATGCACGCCGACTTCCAGCGTTGCCGCTTCACCTTCCTCTTTGATCATTACTTCGACTTCCTTCTGCGCCTTCTCGACCATCTCTTCGATTCTGGCCGGATGGATTCGTCCGTCCACAATCAATTTTTCAAGCGCAATACGGGCAACTTCCCTACGGATCGGATCAAATCCGGATAAGATTACTGCCTCCGGTGTATCGTCAATAATCAGATCTACACCCGTCATCGTCTCAAGAGTTCTGATATTTCTTCCCTCTCTACCGATGATACGACCTTTCATCTCATCGTTTGGAAGCTGTACTACAGATATTGTCGTCTCGGATACATGATCTGCCGCACACTTCTGGATCGCGGTCACCACATACTCCTTGGCTTTCTTATCTGCCTCTTCCTTTGCTCTGCTCTCCATCTCTTTGATCATGACAGCAGATTCATGTTTCACTTCATCTTCAACAATTTTCAACAAATAATCTTTTGCTTGTTCGGAGGTTAAACCTGAGATTCGCTCTAGTTCCTGTAAACGCTGCTCGTTCAGCTTCGAGATCTCTTCACGCTGCTTGGCTAATGTCTCTTCCTTGTGTGCCAGGCTCGCTTCCTTCTTCTCGATCGCATCCGCTTTCTTATCGATGTTCTCTTCCTTCTGCTGTACACGGCGTTCATAACGCTGTGCTTCCGCACGACGTTCCTTGATCTCTTTGTCCAGTTCATTCTTTGTCCGAATGGATTCTTCCTTGACCTCGAGCAGGGACTCACGTTTCTTCGCCTCAGCCGTCTTGAGAGCTTCATCAATAATTTCTCTGGCCTTCTCATCTGCGTTACCAATCTTCGCCTCAACTACCTTCTTGCGGTAATTCGTTGCAATCAGTGCGGAAACCGGTGCCGTGATTACCAGCGTGATGATTACTGCTATCACAACTTGCCACATTACAGGAGCACCTCCTTATTAAATTTTCATTGTACATAATCTATTCTAGAATGTGATATTGCCATAAATACATTCTATCATAAGCAAAATTACAACACCTTGATTCTATACTTAATTTGATGTTATGTCAAGTAGAAGTGCTCTTGCAATTACCTCGCTCCGGATTCCTTTTCTGCATAAAAATGCGTACATACGGCTTTTTTCCTGCCTTGTAGCATCTTTTCCCGAATAATTTTTCTTTTCAAGAAATTTTTGTGCCAGCGCCAGTTCATCCTGCTCCACGCCCATTTCCTCCAATTCCTCGAAACCCTTTTGGATGATCTCCTTCGAGATTCCTTTTCGCATCAGGTCGGTGGTGATGCGGATCCGGCTGCGGGTATCCATGTGATATTCAATATAGGATCTGGCATAGCGCTCGTCGTCGAGATATCCATAGCTCTCTACATAAGCTATCGCATCATCGATACATTCCTGTGGGTACTCTCCCTGCCGCAGCTTATCCTCAAGCTGTCTGCGCGTGTAATCTTTGGATTGCAGCAGATTCATGCAGCGGAGCCGCGCCCGCTTCAGCAGGACCTCCTCCGCAAACTGACGGTATTCCTCCTCCGACAGTTCTTCCCCTTCCCGGATATGATATTTTCGCATTTCTCCGCGGTATATCGGGAACCCGGAGCCATCCTCCAGTGTTACATGATATCTGCCTTTCCCCAGCTCTGTTATCTGCGTGACCAGCATATGCTATACGCCCCCGTTTTTATTTCTCCTTGCCTGTCTCGGCTTTCTCATCCTTCCCGGAAGCAGCGTCGTCCTCTCCGGCTGCGTCGGTATCCAGATTGAACAGCTCTCTTACCTTCCGTTCTACCTCTTCGCGCACCTCCGGGTGCTCCTTGAGATAGGTCTTGGCGTTTTCGCGTCCCTGTCCGATCTTGTTGCCCTCGTATGCATACCAGGCTCCGCTCTTGTTGATGATATTGTTCTCAGCCGCAAGATCAAGAACGTCCCCTACAGTCGAGATTCCTTCCCCGAACATAATGTCAAATTCGGCTTCTTTAAACGGCGGCGCGATCTTATTCTTAACCACCTTTACTCTGGTCCGGTTTCCGATGACTTCACCGCCCTGTTTCAGCGATTCGATCCTTCTGACATCCATCCGGACAGAGGCATAGAACTTCAGTGCGCGGCCGCCGGTCGTCGTCTCCGGACTTCCGAACATCACGCCTACCTTCTCTCTGAGCTGGTTGATAAAGATCACAGTACAATTCGACTTGCTGATGACAGCCGTCAGCTTACGGAGCGCCTGCGACATCAGTCTCGCCTGAAGTCCCACATGGGAATCTCCCATATCTCCGTCAATCTCCGCCTTTGGCACAAGCGCCGCGACCGAGTCAACGACAATGATATCCACCGCGCCGGACCGCACCATCGTCTCGGTGATCTCCAACGCCTGTTCTCCGTTGTCCGGCTGGGAAATATACAGATCGTCAATGTCTACTCCGATATTCTTGGCATAGACCGGATCCAGCGCATGCTCTGCGTCAATAAATCCGGCGATACCGCCCCGCTTCTGTACTTCAGCGATCATGTGCAGCGTGACCGTTGTCTTACCGCTGGACTCCGGTCCATAGATCTCTATGATCCTTCCCTTCGGGATTCCTCCCAACCCCAATGCGATATCCAGGCTGAGCGATCCTGTCGGGATCGTCTCTACGTTCATCCGCGCGCTGGAATCTCCCAGCTTCATCACCGCGCCTTTTCCATACTGCTTTTCTATCTGACCGAGAGCGGCATCTAACGCTTTTAACTTTTCATCTCTTTCCATGTTCTGTTCTCCTTTTCACCGGAACATTTGTTCTTGTTATAGAATAAAACAAATGTTCGATTTTGTCAATTCTTTTTTCTTATGCAGTGCTAATTATCTGACTGCATAACTATCATAGCACATATAAAGTCCAATAAACGACACTTTTACCTCCTTTCCGTTGTTTTTTCATAAATACTTGTGAAATAATGGAAACTGTGGCGAAATGCCGGATATGCTTAACAGATATTCCATTTCTTCAGACATCTTGATTGTAACAGACGCAGTTGACCCTGGCAAGCCCTTTCTCCGCAGAAATACCGAAAAAAGAAACGGGAAAAGGAGCCAGTCATACGTTTCCTGCTCCCTTTCCTGTCTGTCCTTTTCTTTATATCATATCTATGTCCTCTGCAGCGCCCGATCAAAATACCTTCAGATACTGCTCATATTCTTCATAGGTTACGGTGACCCAGCCGTTCTCATAGTTAAAGCCGATCTCCATCCCCTTAGGCGTATAGAACACGATCACGTCATCCGAGAGGAAATACTGTGTGATCTGCTGATCCGTCATATAGGTCAGATCGCTGATCTCTCCATTCTGCTCGTCGCTCCTTGTCCTGAAATCCACGGAAAAGGCATCGTCGATCGCAAGCATCTGCTCATTTTCCAGCACTACGCCCTTTTCCATATCGATATTGATACAGTACAGATACGCCAGCGCGTCATCGTAGGCAACCACGGTCTCTGAAAACACAATGCTCATCTTTTCCTCGTCCATGTATGTCACATATCCCGCCGCATACGCATCATAGTACCGGCCGTCTTTTTCTATGCCGTCCTCGTACTGCTCCTTGAAGATCTCCTCGAATTTCATTGCCTCCTTGCGGATCGTCTCGTTGAGATTATCCAGATTCGGAACCTTATCTCCCTTGATCACCGGGTAGTCAGCCATGATCGCAACCGTCTCCAGATCGGTGTCATATTCATATTCCTCAAAACTTACGGAATAGGACAGATCCTCTTCGATCGCGTCGTGCAGCTCATAGTACTTCAGACTGTCGTAATCGTACTCTGCTTCCCCGTCATAGTCATAATCGTAACCATAGCCGTAATCGTCGCCGTATCCATATCCGTAAGGATCTTCATTCCCGGGATCCTGTTCTCCGAAATACCGTTCGTACCCGTCCCCATTCTGTTCTGTCGCGCTGCTGCTTGCGGTTCTTCTCGCATCCTCCGTATACAGTCTGACCATCTTAAATATCAGCGCAAGAACCGCTATCAAAAACAGTGTGATCAGACCGGAAACCAGAACGATAACTCCGGTCGTCGTCTTCCTCTTCTGTGGAACCGCATAGGGACTGTACGGATTATTTCCGCCGTAGCCGTAGGTCGGAACCGTCCCATTGGGATAACTGTAAGGATTGTTTCCATAAGGGGACTGATTCTGGCCACCATACGCGTTATTTCCATAAGGATTCTGATTCTGGCCACCGTACGCATTGTTTCCATAGGGATTCTGGCTCTGTCCACCGTACACGTTGTTTCCATAGGGATTCTGGCTCTGCCCACCATACGCGTTATTTCCATAGGGATTCTGGTTCTGCCCATTGTACATGTTATTTCCATAAGGGTTCTGATTCTGGCCGCCATAGGGGCTGTTTCCGTAAGGATTCTGGTTCTGCACGCCATACGCATTATTTCCATAGGGATTCTGGTTCTGTCCGCCATACGCGTCATTTCCATAAGTGCTCTGATTCTGACCACTATATGAATTGTTCCCGTACGGTGTCTGACTCTGCCCTGCATAGGCATCCGTTCCGTACGGCGTCTGGCTCTGCCCTGCATAGGCATCCGTTCCGTATGATGACTGGCTCTGACTTCCATAGGGATCATTTCCATACGGTGCCTGGCCCTGGTTTGCATACGCGTTATTTCCATACGTATTCTGGCTCTGGCTTGCATAAAGATCATTCCCGTAGGGTGCCTGATTCTGACTTGCATGGGGATCATTTCCATACGGCGCCTGGCTCTGACTCGCATAGGGATCATTTCCATTGGAAGGCTGGCTCTCCGCATACGGAACCTCTGCCGCACGACTGTTTTCGCCGTCATAAGGAGCTGTCTCCCTCTCTGTCACGCTCCCGGAAAATACTCCCGGCTGCTTCCCGCCCTGGGGAAAAATATCCTGCGTGTTTTTATCCTCACTCTGGTTGAGCTGATCTAATTCTTCCGGTGTATTCATATTAACCTCCACATCTGTGTTCTGCCCACTTCACATCATCTATCTTACCGGTTCCTGCCGCAGCAGACATTCTCTTGCGAGCGTCAGGGCTGCCGCTACCGCGCTTTCACGGATCTTCGCCCGGTTCCCGCTGAACCGGAACTCGCGCACGGTCACCTCACCGGCGACATAGCAGGAAATATAAACAAGTCCCACCGGTTTTGCCTCTGTCCCTCCGTCGGGTCCTGCGATACCGGTCGTCGCAAGCGCAACCTCCGCATCTGCGTGCTCTGCCGCACCTCGCACCATCTCCATGGCTGTCTCACGGCTCACTGCTCCATACAGCCGGAGCGTCTCCTTGAGCACGCCAAGCTCTTTTCGCTTTGCCTTGTTGGCATACGTGATAAAGCCGGTTCTGTATACTTCCGATACGCCCGGCACATTGATCAGCCTTGCTGCGAGCATGCCTCCTGTACAGGATTCTGCCGTAGTGATCGTATATCCGCGTTCCTTGAGCAGATCTGCCACGGACTGCTCCAGCGTCACCTTCTCCTTTGTGGTGTAGACGCTGTCTCCAAATCTTCGCCTCAGCTCCTTCACCATCGGTTTGACAAGCTGTTTTGCCTTCTCCCTGCTCTCCGCGCGCGCCGTCACCCGCAGGTGTACCTCCCCGATCTTCGCGTAAGTGGCGATCGTCGGATTGCTCTGCTGATCGATCAGGTCTTTTATCTGCATTTCCGCCTTACTCTCTCCGACGCCGCAGACCTTGACCGTCTTGGAATAGATCACCTCGGTCTGGAGGTTTTGCAGATAGGGCGAGATCGAATCTTCAAACATGGGGATCAGTTCCCCGGGCGGTCCCGGCATCAGGATGAGATGCCTGCCCTGATCTTCCATGATTATGCCCGGCGCCGTACCGTTCGGATTGTCGATCACGATACAATCCTCCGGCACCATCGCCTGTTTCCAGTTGTTCTCCGCGATCTCCATTCCCTTTTTCCGAAAATAAGTCCGGATCGCCTCCCGGCTTTTCTCATGCAGAACCAGCTTTTTCCCCAGGACAGCCGCCGCCGTCTCCTTGGTGAGATCGTCCTCCGTCGGGCCAAGTCCTCCCGAAAGAAGCACAATGTCTGCACGCGACAAAGCCTGGCGGATCGTCTCCTCCAGGCGCTTTGCATTATCTCCCACCACGTTCTGATAATAGCAGGAAAAACCAAGCTCGGCACACTTTTCGGACAAATATGCAGCATTGGTATTGACTATATTTCCGAGCAGGATTTCTGTTCCAACAGCAATCAGCTCCACTACTCTGTTTTTCACCAGATCACACCCTCTTAACTGTATCGGTTCTATTTGTTCTCTTTCATAACATCCTTATTTTTTACCAGATAGTCGATCAGCGAAACTACGGTAAGGATGAGTGCTACCCACATTACCACATCGGTCAGGATGTGGAGTGCCTGAATGTCCGCGATCATCAGACAGATCATCACCATCTGAAAGGTCGTCTTGAACTTGCCCCAGTAGCTTGCAGCGATGACTACCCCGTTGTCCGATGCGACCAGGCGGAAACCGCTGATAATAAACTCTCTGGCAATGATCACAATGACGATCCACGCCGGTATCTTTGCCAGCGTCACAAGGCAGATCAGCGCGGAACAAACGAGCAGCTTATCTGCCAGCGGATCCATAAACTTTCCAAAATTGGTCACAAGATTATATTTTCTGGCAATCTTTCCATCCAGAAGATCCGTCAGACTCGCCACGATAAAGATCCCGAGCGCGATCCACTTATCTACCGCTGTAATATCGACCAGCATGAACACCACAAAAAAAGGAATCAAAATGACACGAAACATGGTAAGTTTATTTGGTAAATTCATCTTCCAGCTCTCCTATCAAATCATATTCATTG
>OIZL01001208.1_pt1 | contig 14996 bp, 7 predicted proteins | sample 1588541 | NCBI WGS metagenome assembly OIZL01 (sample SAMN03283285) | human gut metagenome | biome: human-associated habitat; material: feces | host: Homo sapiens | place: Peru | collected 2012 | reverse complement strand
GTGGGGCACCCCGCCCTACGGCGTTTATCGTACTGCCTGCAACGGGCCGATGTAGGCATCGGCCCCTACGCTTCTCAAATACCAAAAGCACCCAGACAGGCAGGGAAGTGCCGTTGTCTGGGTGCGTTTTTTATTTCAATGGCAGAATGACCTGTGTGATGAATTTTCGTTCATCCTTGTGCTGCGGCGGGCCTTCGACGTAGGTGTGGCGGAGCGTACCGGAGGGGGTGAGGCCGTGCGTTTTTGCGTAGTCAAGCAGGCGCTTGGCAACCTGCGGAATGGCTTCATACGCGCCGTGATGATAGATACAGATGCCGTGCAGCGCGGGCAAGGTAACAACGTTTTCTCCTTCGCTTTCCGGCGGAACGGCGACACAGAAGGTCAGTTCGTCCGGTTTGTCGATGGGGTATTCCGTAAAATACAGCCGCTGGGTAATGTCCGTCCCGTATTGCCGCAGGCCCTCCAGCGCGGCGTCGCGGAGCAGCTCCTTGCGTTCGGCGACGGTCGCGCAGCGGTTGGAGGAGCGGCAGTAAACGCGCTGCGGCTCCAGCTCGACCACACGAACCTGTGCCCCCGTGCTTTCGGCACGTTCATAGAGCTTTTCAATATTGAGGCTCAGCATATCGCGCAGCTCCTCCAAACGGCGAATGAGGGCGTTCAGGTCGGCGGTATCATTGAAATAGCTGCGAATTTCGTCGAGCGACAGGCCGAGATTTTGAAAGCTGCGGATGCTGCGAATCAGCGTAAACGTGTCAACGGTGTAATACCGGTTGCCGTTTGTGCCGGTTTTTACGTCGGGCTGGATGAGGCCACGCGCTTCATAGTTGAGAATAATGCGTCTTGTGACGCCAAGCGCGGCGGCAATTTCACCGATGGAGAAAAGCTCCTGATTTTCTTTCATTTTTTTGCTCCGGAATTGAAAATAATGCTTGCATCGTACACTGGTGTACGGTGTATGATACCATTATATAAAAAACGAGAGAAAATGCAAGAAAAATCTCGGACTCAGGAGGCAGAGATAGATGAAGAAACGAGTACTTAGTCTGCTGTTGGTGCTGGCGGTGTGCCTTTCACTGCTGCCCGTGGCAGCGGTGTCGGCGGCGCAGCTACAGACAAGCGAACCGGCTGCGGAAGCGCAGACGAGTGAGCAGTCACAACCGGTCGCAGAGGTACAGAGCATAAGCGTACAGGCTGTGCAGACGGCGACGCAGAGCCGCAAGGGCATTCTGCCCATAGCGGGAAGCTCCCTCGGCTACAACGCAGATACGCAAACCTACGACAAACTGTACTTCGGCACGTATCACGAGGCTGAGGGTGATGCGGGCGAGCCGTATCTCTGGCGCATCCTCGACGGTGAAACCAGCACCGGCGGAAGCGGCCTGTTCCTGCTGTCGGAGCCGTATTATACCCTGTGGTTCACCTATCCCACGGCGAACGCCGAGGAGGTCAAGGCGATCAAGCATAACCAATGGGAGGACGAGTACTGCTACGCCCGAAAATGGTGCGACGGCTTTGCCGATTCCGACTGGTTCACCGCTGATGAGAAGGCCGTCATGCGTGCAACCACCAAGAGCTACAAGGGCTACCATTCCACGGATAAGTGGTTCTATGAGATCGACGACGGCTGCGGCGTAAAGCTCATCACGGACGGCGGCCTGTCGAACGAGAAGGCATTCTTCCTCTCCGCGTCGGAATATGAGGACACGCGTTACGGTCTCGTTGCCACACCGGGCAACAAGCAGAATTATGTCCTTCGCTCCCTAGTCAGCGGCAAGCACACGATGGACGACAAGTCCACCTACGACAGCTTCGTCGCCGTGGCCGTGCCGGATTCCGCCATGGCCCTACAGCGCTGGGCTTCTTACTGGATGATGTACACCGGACAGAAGATGATCTACGAGGACACTTGGGTCGATCGCATCTTCGGTATGCGCGAATACTTCCCGTTCCTGACGGAGGAAGTCTATACTTATGAATACCGCAAGTTCAACGCCCGCCCGGCGATGAATCTGGCTGGGTCGAAGATCGTCTATACCGTTGCGGCGGATAATTCTGCCCGCGCGGCCTACGGCGTTCCCGCCGACTACAGCGGCAGCGAGTGGAAGCTGGTTTTGAATGACGGTACGGAAGAATTCAAGAATGGTACATCGATTGCTACGGCGGCCCTTACCTTTGGTACTGACGGCGGCACGGTCACGATCGAGCATCCCGCGTTTGGCGAGAGCTACGATGCCGTAACGGCTGCACTGCTCGATGCGCAGGGGAATATCCTTTGCTACGGCACGATCAACAGTGACAAAACTGCCACGACCTCGACCGTGGCTATCCCGTCTGACCTGCCCGACGGCGTTTACACACTGCACGTTACCGCCGAAAAGTGGAACGAGGCGAAAACGGCGGACTTTGCCGCCGTACCGTTCGTGGCAAAGGTCAGCGTCGCAAACGAGCATTATCACATCATCTGCCATGATTCCAAGTGTGCCGACGGCCACGAGGTCGAGATCTGGAAGCCGATCACCTCGGCTGACGAGCTGAAGGCAATGCAGCCGGACGGCTACTATTTCCTTGTCGGCAATATTACGGCGGACGAGAACGTTGTCTATCAGGGCCATCTCTGCCTGAACGGCTTTGCGCTCGAAGGAACGGTTCACACAGGCGAGGGCTTCACGCTCAGCGATTGCGCCGCTGCGGGAAAAAGAACGGACGTAGCGGAGCTGGTCATTTCTGCCGGTACGGCCTTTACCTCCTACGGCGTGCAGATCAAGTCGGTAAAGGTCAGAGCAAATGCAACGCTGAACGTGTACCACGGCTTGACGGACTATTGCTACGCTTTTGTTACGGAGCTCAATACCGGCGCTGTCATCAATATCTACAAGGGCAAGCTGGCCGGCAAAGAGGATGTTTATACCGGCAGCAGCCTGACCGTACCGGACGGTGTGACCATCAATCTATATGACGGCTCAACCGCCGAGCTGAATTTGCAGAAGGGCGCTACGCTGAATATCTACGGCGGCAATCCCGTCAAATCGTACGGCGACGAAGGCTCGACCGTCAATATCTGGAACGGTTGGATCAACGGCTTTGGTACGGCTAGATACCCCTTCAAGGGTGAATTGAATCTCTATGACGGCTTTCAGTACTTTGGTGATAGCGTCATCACAAAGCCCATCAACATCTGCGGCACGTTGACCAGAACGCCAACGATCAATTTTTACGGCGCAGGCCCGCACCGTTTGGACCTTGTGGATGCCAACGGGCAGGTCATTTCCGGTAAGCTCACCAACGGTTGGGCGAAGTATATGTCCGGCAAGAGCTTCAACGACTATTTTGTCCGCGATTCCGCCGGATTCCGGAACTATCTGGGCAACGACGGTGAAATTTACACCACGACCGTCACGCATGAGACCGGAAGCCATCCCATCTGCGGTGCGGAATGTACCCACAACGGCGCGCACCCCGCGCTGGCGTGGACGGAAGTTACCACATGGAAAGAACTGAAAACTCTGCTGGAATCGTCTGACGCGCAGAATATCTGCCTGAATTCGGATATTGTGATCGGTGAGCAGGTGATCAATATTTCGAGCCAGATCAATCTCTGCCTGCATGGCTACAAGCTGACGCTTGCCTACGGCGGCACTGGTGGACAGTTTGTGGTAACCAGCGGCGCGGCTTTGAACATTACGGACTGCGCCAGTGACGGTATCATTACCGGCGGCCGAGCCGGAAAAACGGATGCGCTCAAATATGCCGTCGGCGGCGCGATCTGGCTGAAAACCGGCGCAACGGCGACGCTTTACGGCGGCACGATCGCTGAGAGCACCGCAGACCTCGGCGGCGCAGTCTATGTTGCACAGGGCGCAACGTTCACCATGGAGGGCGGCACGCTTGACGGAAACTATGCCAAGGGCGAGGGCTGGGTCGGCACCACGAAAAGGTACTCCAAGGGCGGCGCTGTGTACCTCGCGGGCGGCAAGTTCATCCTGAACGGCGGCCTGCTCAAGGATAACAACACCGTGTCAATGGAATACAATAACGCGGAAAACTACCCCAAGGACTCCGTTCAGGACGGCGGCGGCGCGGTTTACATTGCCGACGGCGGCAGCTTCGAGATGAACGGCGGCACAATGCAGGGGAATTATTGCTATCGGTGGTATAGTGGCTATTGCGATGATTATAGCGGTCACGCCGTACGTGTGAATTCCGGCACCTTTGTGATGAATGGCGGTATGTTTGCCACGAATGACCCGATTTATAATCTGTATCATACTGCGATCTGCGTGGATAGCAAAGGCACCTTCACCATGAACGGCGGCAGCTTCCAGAATACGGCAAAAAATGTCGTCAGCCTGCCGAGCGGCGCAGTATTCAACATGACCGGCGGCGAGATCGTTGGCGGCAAAAAGTCGGATTATGAGTTCATCGGCGCCATCAATATGACTGGCGGCACCTTCAACATGACGGGCGGTGAAATTACAGATTGCTTCACCGGCGTCTACATGGAAAAGGGAAGCACGTTCACGATGGACAATGGCGCGATTACGAATTGCTCGACCGGCGTTCATATATGGGACGATAGTAGACAGAGCACGTCGACCACGGTCTTTACCATGAACGGCGGCAAGATTGGTAAAGTCGACGGCACCGTTACCAGAAGCTTTGAGGGCTATGCGGTAGAGGTGCATCAAATGGCGACCTTCCGCTTGAAGGGCGGTGAGATTAGCGGCTACCGCTCCACGAATAACACGTCGACCGGCGGCGTCGATGTGTGGGAAACGGGCATTCTGGAAATCTACAACGCACCGAAGGTTTATGATAACTACACAGTCTATAGCCGCTACTGTGCGCTTGGTTCCAAATCAAACTATAAAACGCTTACTTACCCTGTGGCGAGCAATATCAACCTGCACCCGGGCGCAAAGCTCAGTTGCTTCAGCCTGAAGACGGGCGCGCAGCTTGGTCTGACGCTCCGCGGCTGGAAGAACGGCGACCTTGCAGGCAATCCTTACTATCTTGATGTTTCTAACGGTTTTACGTTTAATAGCGACCTTAGAATTGCCCGTAACTATATCAACTGTTTCTTCGCCGATAACCCGGCGTTTGAGCTGTCTGCCTCCGGCGAGTACCTGACACTCAAGGGAGTTCCTGTCGAACAGAATAACAAAAAAACAAAAATTAAAATAAAGGTTGGCAGTGCAGCAGTGCGAGAGATCGACTGGAGAGATTCCTGTGTCACAATGGCTCCGAACGAAACTGCTAAGCTGACGGCGATTATCAGTCCGGACAAAGCAACGAAAACGACGTATCAATGGGGTCTCTATGACCCGAACAACACAATCTCGCTGAACGGCAATACGGTGACCGCACGCAAGGAAACGGGTAGTGGAGTATGTGCCTACATTGTTCTTGTTCCCGATGCGGGCGACCTTCAAGCAGAGCCGATATGGTTCAGAATCGAGGTCGCGGCGAAGTCGTATACCGTAAAGTTCGAGATGAACGGACACGGTGAGCAGATTGCGCCGACGGCGGTCGATGCACGGACGAAGCTCAAGACGGACGACCCCAGTGAGGCTGGCTACACGTTCGTCGGCTGGTACACCGACGCGGCACTCACGCAGCCGTGGGATTTGGACACCGATACCGTCAAAGCCGACATGACCCTCTACGCCAAGTGGACCGAGGGCCTATACACCGTACTGCTCGATGCCAACGGCGGCTCGTGCAGCGAGTTCGGCATTACGGTCCGTTACCTCTCGGCCTACGGCGAGCTGCCTGTCCCGACGCGCGACGACCATGACTTTATCGGCTGGTTCACCGCAGCCGAGGGCGGCGAGAAAGTTACGGAGGAAACCGTTCTGGATACCGTTCCCACTGCGGAAGTCCCCGTGAAGATCTACGCACACTGGAAGGCGAGAAGCTGCACCGTCGCGCTCGACCCCACCGGCGGCGATTCGCTCGACCCGATCTCCGCGCCCATCGACGGCGTGTACGGAGAGCTTCCCACTGCCACCCGCGCGGGCTACACCTTCGCCGGCTGGTTCACCGCGGCCGAGGGTGGCAAGGAGATCAAAGCGGGCGACGCGGTGGACACGGAGATTCAGACCCTCTACGCCCACTGGACTGCGAATACCTACACTGTGTTCTTTGACGGCAACGGCGGCACGGATGCGGACGACAGGAACGTGACCTTTGGCGCTGTCTATGGCGAGCTGCCCGGTTCGAGCCGTACCGGCTATGACTTTTCCGGTTGGTTCACCGCGGCCGAGGGCGGCACAGAGGTCAAGAGCGGCGACACCGTTACCACGGCTGGCAACCATACGCTATATGCGCATTGGGCCGCAAAAACCTATACCGTTACGTTCGACCCCAACGGCGGCGACGCGACGGATGCTATCACCGTTACTTACGACGGCAAGTACACCGGCCTGACCGATGCGACCCGCACCGGCTATACCTTCGTCGGCTGGTTCACCGCGAAGGACGGCGGCGACGAAGTGAAATCCACCGATACCGTCACCACAGCGGGCGACCATACCTTGTACGCCTGCTGGACGGCAAAGACCTACACCCTCACCCTAGATGCCAACGGCGGCGAGGCGATGGAAGCTATCACCGTTACCTATGACGGCAAGTACTCCGCGCTGACTGACGCGATGCGAGCCGGTTACGATTTCGCCGGTTGGTTCACCGCGAAGGAAGGCGGCACGGAGGTCAAAGCGACCGACACCGTTACCACGGCGAGCGACCATACGCTCTACGCCCACTGGACGGCCCTTCCCGCCGACCGGCCCACGATCACCGTCTGCGACGACCTGACCCTGACCTACGGCTACGAAAACGGCTGCATCTACGTCACCGTCCCGGCGCTGGAGAACTACACGCTGACCTATCAGTGGTACCGCTGCGACCAGACCGGCGCGAACACTGAGCTAATCAAAGCCGCCAAGGCCAACCGCTACGACCTGCCGCTCGGCGTGGCCGCCGGAACGACCTATTACCGCTGCGATGTCACCGCGACCCGCAACGATAACGGCCAGACGGTCACCGTCGCATCTGATGTCATCACCGTTACCGTCAACCACGCGAAGCTTGATGCCGCGCTTTCGATGGCTGATTACACCTATGGCGAGGCCGTTTCCGTTCCGGCTCTGGAAGGAAACACCGAAAACGGCAGCGTGACCTATTACTACCAGACTGCCGCCACTGCGCGAACGCTCTGGCAGGACATCATGCCGACCACGCTCAACGCAGGTGAGTACACCCTGATTGCCATCATTGCCGATACGGCAAACTACAACGGCTGCGAAGTCACGACGAAGTTCACCGTCAAGAAGGCGACACCTGTCGTAACCGAATGGCCGAGCCCCGACGAGTTGTATGTCAACGATACACTCAGGACCGATTGGACCGGCGCAGCCTCCGTGGACGGCAGCTTCACCGTAACCGGCACACTGACTTGGACCGAGGCCGGAACGCAGACCACCGAGCTGACCTTCACGCCGAAGGACACGGTCAATTACGAGATCCTGACGCACGAAGCAAGCGTCGTTGTGAACAAGCGCACCGTGCAGACCGTGACAACCGTGCTTGCGCCGGTGCATGACAAGGATTACGGCACGGAGCTTGCCGCGCTGAATCTGCCCACGACGGTCAGCATCGTCACCGCCGACGGCAAGACCTTTGACAACGTCCCGGTCGAATGGAGCGGCTACGATGCGTCCCTTCTGACCGAGCAGACGCTTACCGGCACGCTCGACCTGACCGCAATCGCAAATGAGGTCATGCAGCCCGAAACGCCAGTCGCCGCGACGATCACCGTGACCCTCCGTGAGCTTTCGCCGGACAGCGTGGAATTTGCAGATAAGATCGCCGTCTACACCGGCGAGCCGATCGAACATACGCTTCCCGCGGGCATCTCGGGCGTTGCCTTCGTGCGGTATGAGTACGTCGGCACGGACTACGCCGCAAGCGAAACCGCCCCGACCGATGTCGGCACGTATACCGTCACCGCAACATTCACGATGCAGCCGGGCTACACCCAGCTTGCGCCCATAACCGCAAGCCTCACAATCAACAAGGCAGCAGGCAGCCTCAGCGCGCCGAATGCGGCCGAGTTGACCTATAACGGTGAGAACCAGGCGCTTGTCAAAGCAGGCTCGACCACGACCGGCACGCTGGAATACAGGCTCGACGGCGGCGAGTATGGCACGGAGATTCCGGAAGCCACCGCAGCCGGGAGCTACACGGTGTTCTATCGCGTCATCGGCGACAAGAACCACGAGGATGTCGCCGAGCAGAGCCTCACCGTTACGATCGCGCCGAAGCCCGTCGCCGTACCGGCCGCAGACGAGAGCGAATTTACCTACAACGGAACCGAGCAGACCTACGCCGTTGCCACAAGCAACGACTATACCGTCACCGGCAACGCGCAGGCCAACGCCGGAACCTACGCCGTCACCGTCGCCCTGAACGACAAGGACAACACCGTCTGGGCAAACGGCACGGATACGGCGGACCTTTCCTACACCTTCACCATCCGTCCGGCAGAAGTGACGGTCACCGCAGCCGATAAGCTCATCTACGTCGGCGAGGCCGCACCCGATCTCTCCGCGCCGGAAAGCGGCAAGGACTACACCGTCACCGGCCTCATCGGCGAGGACGAGCTGACGACCGCCCCCACGCTGCGCTACGACCCGTCCCAGCCCGATACCTCGGCAGTCGGCGACGCGACGATCTGCATCGAAAACGCCGACGCGGGCAGCAACTACGTCGTTACCCATGTGAACGGTAAGCTGACGATCACCGACCGTCCGCTCTATGCCATTACGCTGGCTGAAACCGCAAACGGCACGCTGGCAGCCTCCGCAGCGTCAGCGATTGAAGGCACGACCATAACCGTGCTTGTTGTACCCGACGAGGGCTACCGTCTGGCTTCCGTCGAAGCCGTTGACGAGACCGGAAACGCCCTGGCGCTGGAGGCGGACGGCAGCGCCACGTACAGCTTCACCATGCCCGCTGGTGCGGTCACGCTCCGCGCCGCGTTTGAAAAAACCGTCCCGGACGGCTTCTTCCTCGATGTGTTCCAGTCCGACTACTACTACGAGGCAGTCCGCTGGGCCGTGCTGGAGGAGGTCACAAACGGCATGACGCCAGACCTGTTCCTTCCGAACGGCCGCAGCACCCGTGCGCAGATTGTTACCTTCCTCTGGCGCGCAGCCGGAAAGCCGGAGCCTGCAAGCATGACGAGCTTTACGGACGTTTCCGCCGATGCATACTACGCAAAGGCCGTCGCGTGGGCGATGGAGCAGGGGATCACAGTCGGCACCAGCGAAACGACCTTCAGCCCGGACGTCTACTGCACCCGCGCCCAGTGCCTGACCCTCCTGTACCGTCAGGCCAAGGGCGTTGCCGCAGAGGGCGAGCCTGATTTCATCGACGTGCCTGCCGATGCCTACTATGCCGACGCGGTAAAGTGGGCCTCGGACAACGGCGTAACGCTCGGCACCGGCCACGGCTTCTTCAGCCCGGACCGTCCCTGCACCAGAGCAGAAAGCGTCACCTTCCTCTGGCGGCTTGTGTCCGTCAACTAATTACTGCTTACAGCCGAAAAGGAGGAGCCTCCCTCGCCCGGGAAACCGGTCGGGGGAGGCATTTTTTTCAAACTGCATCTTTTCAAAACGGACTTCATCCGCTATAATAAACGGGTATGTGCGGCGAATTTTGTTTGCATTTGGACTTGCAGGCGCGTCATAGAGTAGACCGGAGGTGGTTTCATGCTAGGCGCGGCTGTTTGGCTGGTGCTGAGCAGCATTCTTTACTCCCTGCGGCTGTCCAATGGCAGCGGCTCCTTTCCCAAGCCCCTGAGCGCGAAGGAGGAGCGGCACTTCCTTGCACTTGCCGCCGAGGGCGATCTGAACGCGAGAAACATCCTGATCGAGCGGAATCTGCGGCTCGTCGCGCACATTATAAAAAAATACTATACCCAGACCTCGGATCAGGAGGACCTGATCTCCATCGGGACGATCGGACTCATCAAGGGGATCTCAACCTACGATGTCAGCAAGGGTGCGCGGCTGGCGACCTATGCGGCGCGGTGCATCGAGAACGAAATTCTCATGTACTTTCGCGGGCAGCGAAAAAGTGCGGGGGATGTGTCCTTGTCCGAGCTGATTGAAACGGGGAAGGACGGCACGGCGCTTTCGTTGATGGACGTGATCTGCGCGGACGATGATCTTTTTGAACAGATGGCGGATAAAGAAATTTACGCCAGACTTTACCAAACGATCGATGCCTGCCTCGACCCGCGCGAACGCGATGTCATCATTTTGCGCTATGGTCTCGGCAACCGGGAGCCGCTGGCGCAAAGAGAGATCGCGGCGCTTTGCGGCATCAGCCGCAGCTACGTCAGCCGTATCGAGAAAAAGGCGCTGCAAAAGCTGGAAAAAGCGCTTGCGCAATAGGCGCAGGCCAGAGAAGGGAAGCTACAGAAGATGAATGCGTGGAAGCATTTTTGCACCATTACCCATCACCGTCACCTCGTCCGGAAGCACTGCTTCCGCGTCGGACTGTACTGGCAGGGGCTGAAGCACGATCTTTCCAAATATTCATGGACGGAATTTCGCAGCGGCATCAAGTACTATCAGGGGACCCGCAGCCCAAACTCCCGCGAACGCGAGCTGATTGGCTACTCCCTCGCGTGGATGCACCACAAGGGACGCAACAAACACCATTATGAATATTGGACCGACCTGAACATCAAGACAAAATGCTATGAGCCGGTCCATATGCCGCGTAAGTATTTCGTTGAGATGGTCATGGACCGTATCGCTGCGTGCAAGACCTACAACGGCGCGAACTATACAACAGCCGACCCGCTGAATTACTTCCTGAAATCCACGGAATCGCGCGATACCTCCATGATGCACCCGCAGACGCGACGGGAGCTGGAGCTGGTATTGACCATGCTGCGCGACCGGGGCGAGGACGAAACGTTCCGCTATCTTCGTGAGGCCGTTCTGCGCGGCCTGCCGTTTGCGGAAGAAGAAAAGGACGGATAAACATGGAAAAATATATCATGGCCCTTGATGCGGGAACGACCTCCTGCCGCTGCTGTCTGTTCGGAGCGGACGGCCGCATCCGCAGTATCGCACAGCGCGAGCTGCCGCAGTATTTTCCCAAGCCCGGCTGGGTGGAGCAGAACGCGAACGAGCTTTGGGCGGCGCAGCTCGGTGTCGCCGTTGAAGCGATGCAGCGTATCGGCGCGTCCGCATCGGATATCGCCGCCATCGGCATCGCCAATCAGCGCGAAACCACGATCGTTTGGGATAGAGCGACGGGCGAGCCGGTCTATCCGGCCATCGTCTGGCAATGCCGCCGCACCAGCGCGTTCTGCGATACGCTGCGCGAGGAATACGCGGACTTTTTCCGCAAGCGCACCGGCCTTGTGATTGACGCATACTTTTCCGCGACGAAGCTGCGCTGGATTTTTGACAACGTTCCCGGTGCACGGGCGCGTGCCGAGCGGGGAGAGCTGCTGTTCGGTACGGTCGATAGCTGGCTGATCTGGAAGCTCACGGGCGGAAAGCGGCACGTAACGGACTATTCCAACGCCTCCCGCACAATGCTGTTCAATCTCACGACCCTGCAATGGGACGACGAGATTCTGGGCCTTCTGGATATTCCGAAGGCAATCTTACCGGAGGTCCTGCCGTCCGGCGGCCTTTTCGGTAAGACCGAGGCGACACTCCTCGGCGGAGAGATTCCGATCTGCGGCGCGGCGGGGGACCAGCAGGCGGCGCTGTTTGGCCAGACCTGCTTCCGCCCCGGCGAAGTCAAGAATACCTACGGCACCGGCTGCTTCCTGCTGATGAACACCGGAAAAACGCCCGTCTTTTCGGACCACGGGCTGGTCACGACCATTGCATGGGGCCTGAACGGGACGGTCAACTATGCGCTCGAAGGCTCGATCTTCGTCGCCGGAGCAGCGATTCAGTGGCTGCGCGACGAAATGAAGCTCATCGAATCGGCGGCAGACTCGGAATACATGGCGCAGAAGGTGAAGAACACCAACGGCTGCTATTTCGTCCCCGCGTTCACCGGGCTGGGCGCGCCGTATTGGGATCAATACGCGCGCGGTACGGTCGTCGGCCTCACGCGCGGCTGCAATAAATATCATCTCATCCGCGCGGCGCTGGATTCGATCACCTATCAGGTGCAGGACGTCCTCGAAGCCATGCGGGCCGATGCCGGTATTCCGGTTTCGACGCTGAAGGCCGACGGCGGGGCCAGCGCAAACAGCTACCTGATGCAGACGCAGGCCGATATCATCGGCGCACCGGTCATGCGCCCGACCTGCGTGGAATCCACGGCAATGGGCGCGGCGTTTCTGGCAGGCCTTGGCAGCGGCTTCTGGCACAGCACGGACGATATCGTCCGCTGCTGGGTCTGTGAGCGCGTATTCAGCCCGTCCATCGGCGCAGAGGAACGCGCAGAACGCCTCCACGGCTGGAAGCGTGCCGTCGAATGTGCAAGAGGCTGGGCCGAGCAATAGAAAACGAGCGGTACTTCCGAAAAACGGGAAGTACCGCTCTTAAATTTAAGATATCATACCAGAATCTGTTAAAAATCTCAAAGATCTTTTTATAGCGCCAAAGGCGCGTCAGATTCTGCATGAGACGGCGCGAGTGTGCATAGCACATGGGATTCTTGATGAAATATTTTGATCAAGAATCAGTATCAGAATGTTGCGACATCCTGCTCCGGCGGCTCGGTCGGTTCGACGGAGATGGCCTTTAGCACTGGGCCAGTCCCACGATACAGGCTATGGAACCGGACTTCGATCTGCGCCTCGACCGTGACCCAATCACGGGCATGGAGCGAAGCGGCATCGGCATACTTGCACGGCAGCGCCATGAACTGGATGTCCTCCACACAGCAGGTCATCACGAAGCGGCCCGGCGCAAAGTAGCCGTCGCGGTCCTTGCGCAGCCGAGCGACCTGGCCCTTAAAGCGGACGGTCTTGCCGTTGTACTTCTTCGGCTCCTCGTTCACGTCGCGGAACCAGAGAGCATAGTCCTCGTCCGCGATGGTAATGACCGGCGCGTTGATGTCGAAGGGGAGCGGGTCCTCAATCTCGTCGTACTGCGTCGTGCCGTCGGTGTATTCGTAGAGAATGCCGACGCGGCGGTTGAGGGCGCGGGCCAGCTTGTGCAGCGGCATGATGTCGCGCCCGGCGGGAACGCGGTTGAACACGACCATCTCGCAGCCGCTGAGCTTGTCCACGACCAGCGAGCGCATATTCGTGTTGTAGGCCTCGATCGTGGAGCCGTCAGCGAACATGACCTCCTGCGCGATTTGCCAATCCTGCGGCATTTTCTGATAGAAATCGCCGACGAGCAGCATCCCGTTCAGCTCGACCACGACGCGCTCGGCATTGTGCTTTTTCAGCAGCGCTTCCAGCTCCGGCCGAGTGATGGCCGATTGGTCGATGACCTCCGGGTAGACGTTTTTGTGCGGATAGGCGGAAACGTCATATTCCTCCTCGCCCTCCTCACAGATCAGCAGGAGCGTACGCTCTCCGGCGTTGAAGCGTGTGTCGCACAGCGTTTCCTGAATGAATTTGGTTTTCCCGGCATCGAGAAAGCCGGTAAAGGCATAGACCGGAATCGCCATAGCTTACACCCCGAACAGCGCGGCAAGCGCGTCCGTTTTCAGTCCGGAGCCGATCACACACAGGCGGCCCGTCACGGCAGCGGTGCCGGTCCGAACGTCGATCTCGCCGGGAACGTGGTCAAAGTGCAGCCACGCGCCGTTCTCGGCGGGGACGATGCCCTTCGCGCGGAGGACCACGCCATACTTCTCGTCGTCGTCCAGTGCCGTCAGAATCTCGCGCAGCGCCTCGGCGGTGAACTGCTTCGGCGTTTCCACGCCCCAGCTCTGGAAAATCTCGTCGGCATCGTGGCCATGATGATGGTGATGATGCTCATGCTCTTCATGCTCGTCGTGGTCATGATGATGCTCGTGTTCATGCTCATGCTCATGCTCATGTTCTTCATGATCGTGGTCATGATGATGGTGGCAGCAGCATTCCTCGTCGTCATCGTCATCATGATCGTCATGATCGTGATGGCAGCACTCGCCGTCGTGATGGTGGTGATGCTCGTGCTCATGCTCAAGCTCCTCCATCTGCGCGCGCAGACCGTTCTTGTCCATCGCTTCAAGGATCTGCTCGCCGCTGATCTTATCGAGCGGGGTGGTGATAAGACCGGCGTCATGGTTCAGGGTGCGGAGCATATCCGCCGCGGTCTGCACCTTGGCTTCGGGGGTGATGTCGGTACGGCTCATGACGATGAGGTCGGCGTTCTCGACCTGGTCGTTGAAGAACTCGCCGAAGTTGCGCATGTACATGCGGCACTTGCCGGCGTCGACGACGGTGATCTTCGCGCCGATGACCGCGCCCTCGACGCGGGAGACGGCGGCGGCGACGTCGGAGAGCTTGCCGACGCCGGAGGGTTCGATGATGATACGGTCGGGCGCGTACTCGTCCATGACCTTCCTGAGGGCCTTGGTGAAGTCGCCGACCAGCGTGCAGCAGATACAGCCGGAGTTCATCTCGGTTATCTCAACGCCCGCGTCCCGGAGGAAGCCTCCGTCGATGGCGATCTCGCCGAATTCATTCTCGATGAGAACGAGCTTTTCGCCCTTGTATGCCTCGGCTATCAGCTTGCGGATGAGGGTAGTTTTGCCCGCGCCGAGAAATCCGGAAAAAATGTCTATCTTTGTCATGGTCAAAGCCTCCATGTATAATTATTTCTGAAAGAGTATTATAACACCTTTTTCCGTTTCTTACAAGTGATAAGGCGCGTTTTTATGACGACACGCGCCGTACTCTCCGTGAGTACGGCGCGTAAATGCGCTTTATGAGGTTTTACGCCGCGTTCCGGCACTCGACCACGACCGAGAAGCTCTCGCCGCCGCGTCCGGCGGTAAGCCGCACCGCC
>OIZL01001207.1_pt1 | contig 14999 bp, 17 predicted proteins | sample 1588541 | NCBI WGS metagenome assembly OIZL01 (sample SAMN03283285) | human gut metagenome | biome: human-associated habitat; material: feces | host: Homo sapiens | place: Peru | collected 2012 | reverse complement strand
TTTTTTCTAAAACACTAAAAACATCTTTACCAGACATTCTTATTATTCCTATTCCGGCTGTTCCTGGTGCTGTTGATATTGCAGCAATTGTTTCTTCCATTTTTTCTCCTTTAATATAAAAAAAACAGGGAATTTCCTCCCCCTGCCTTTTTTATTATTTATTATTTCAATGATATAACTACTTTTCTATAAGGCTCTTCTCCCTTACTAAAAGTTTTTACTTTACTATTACTTTGTAATTTTGTATGGATTATTTTTCTTTCATAAGCTGTCATTGGCTCTAATGTTACAGATTTTCTTGTTCTTTCTACAGTTCTTGCTAATTTTTCAGCCAAATCTTCTAAAGTTTTTATTCTTTTTTCTCTATATCCTGCTATATCTAAATATACTCTAATTTTTTGTGTACTTTTTTTGTTTGCTATAGCCGTTAATATTGTTTGAATAGAATTAATTGTTTCTCCTCTATACCCTATTAAATAATTAAGGTTTTCTCCATTAATATCAACACATATATCAAATTCTTTTATTTCTGTTTCAAAAGTTTCTTTTCCTTTTAAAAATTTATTTAAGAATTCATTAATTTCTTCTACTGCTTTCTTTATTTCTTCTATATTTTCGTTATGCTTTTTTTCTTCTTTTACTTTTTCATTCTTTACTAATTTTTCTTGATTATCTTCCTTTAATGTAAGTTCTACTTTAACAACTCTTGGTGATAATATACTATAAAAGCTTCTTTTTTCTTCTTCTAAAATTTTTACTTCTACCTTATCCTTTGAAACTCCTAATTCTTTTAATCCTTTTTCTATGGCTTCTGTTGTTGTTTTTCCTTCTGCTTTAACTGTTCTTCCCATTTTTAAGCCTCCTCCTTAGAATCTAAAATTTTATTCAATACCAATCTTTCTAAAATCATTAAAATATTATTTACTAACCAATAAAGAGCTAGTCCTAAAGGTGCGATTATAGAAATACTAACAGCCATTATTGGCATAAACCAAGACATATTCTTTGTCATCTGTTCTGCCATATCAAGCTCTTCTTGCTCTTTTTTTACTTCTTTACTTTCTTCTTTTTCTATATTTTTATCTTTTTTATTTGTTGCACTCGTTGAAATTTTCATTGATAACATGCTTGTTAAAACATATAAAACAGGAATTATATATACTTTAAAATCTTTGTAATTCTCTTGTGGAACACTGCTCAAATCTAATCCCAAAAAGTTCATATTAATATATGCTTCATCACTTTTTTCTTTATTTTCATTAACATATTTAACTATGCTTATTTCTGGATAATTTGTACTTATACTATTTTCGCCAACTTCTTGTTTTATCTCATTTTTATAATTCTCTATTGTTGCTGTATCTATTTTTTTCATGTATGTTAATGGGTTTCTTACTAACCCAAACATAGCAAACAATAAAATAATTTGTATAATAGATGTTAAGCATCCACTAAAAGGACTCATATTTTCTTTTTTATATAAATCCATCATTTCTTGATTCATTTTCATTTGGTCATTTTTATATTTTTCCTGCAATTCTTTTACTTTTACTTGAATTTTTGCTGTTTTTTTCATTGTTTTTTGTTGTTTTATTGATAAAGGTAAAAGTATTAGTTTAAGAAAAATTGAAAATAAAATTATAGATACTCCATAATTTTGAACAAATTGATATATATAATTTAAAATATAACCAAATAAATTAGAAATAGCTCCCATATATTTAACCTCCTAAAACTATTTTAAAGGATCATATCCTCCTTTTGAAAAAGGATTACATTTTAATATTCTTTTTATTCCTAAAAAGATTCCTTTTATAGTCCCATACTTAATTATTGCTTGTTTAGTATATTCTGAGCATGTTGGATAATATTTACAGTTTATACCTTTAGATTTTAAAAAAATAGAAATATGTTTTTGATATTTTTCTATTAATAAAATTAATATTTTTTTCATCTTTTATATCCTTATATTATTTCTGCTTTTTCAAAAATTTGCTTCATATCTTCTTTTATTTTATAAAAGTCTGCTTCTTCTTTATCAACACTTTTTTTCCACAATATTACTAAACTATTATTTTCTTTAATATCTTTTTCTAATAAGCGATAATTTTCTTTGATTAATCTTTTTATTCTATTTCTTGAAACACTATTTCCTACTTTTTTACTTACTGCTATTCCTAACATAACAAAAGGTTTTTTATTTTTTAAAGCAAAAATTTCTATTTGTTTACCACCGTAATACTTTCCTCTTGTTAATACATTTTTAAATTCATAATTTTTTTTTAGCATTTTAGTTTTTTTCAATTTTATCACTCATTTATCTTTTATTTAAGCTGTAAGTTTTTTTCTACCTTTTGCACGTCTTGCTTTTAAAACATTTCTTCCTGCTCTTGTTTTCATTCTTTTAATAAATCCATGTTCTTTCTTTTCTTGTCTATTTTTTGGTTGATATGTTCTTTTCATGTTTTGACCTCCTAATTAAAATCATAAGTATCACGATTATATATTAAACATAGTAGTTTTGTCAAGTATTTGTTAACTTTTTGTATTATTTTTTATTTTTCTGTTGATAATTTTTTTTATTTTTGATATTATTAAAAAAATAATAGGGAAATAAGGCTTTGAGGACATTTTTTATTTGTATTGTTGATAACTCTATTGCGGATTTTTGCTTATTTATAGCCAAACTTATTCACATTTGTGGATAAGTTTGTGGATAACAATTAACAGGGGTGTAAATGATGAATGAAAATTTAAATGAAATATTAAATCAAGCAAAAGATTTATTAAAAGACGAAATGAGTGAAGTATCTCACAAAACATGGATTGAGCCTTTGAAAATAGAGAGTATTACAGATAATAATGTTGTACTTGTTTCTGATGAAGTTTTTAAAAGAAACTTTGTAGATGCTAAATTTCATGATCTAATAATGAATACTTTTTCTGTATTATTACAAAAGAATTGTACTTTATCAATAATATGTAAAGACCCAAATAAAGAAGTTGAAATAGAAGAAAAAGAAGAGAGTAAAGTTTTAAACAATAATAATTTTAAAATTACTAATTATTCTTTAAATCCTAAATATACTTTTAGTACTTTTGTTGTTGGAGATAATAATAGATTTGCACATGCAGCATCTCTTGCTGTTGCGGAATCACCAGCTACAGCTTATAATCCATTGTTTTTATATGGAGGAGTAGGTCTAGGTAAAACACATTTAATGCATGCTATTGGAAATGAAGTACTTATAAATAATAACAATGCAAAAGTTCTTTACGTTACTTCTGAAAAATTTACTAACGAATTTATAGACGCATTAAAAAATGCAAGTACAGAAAAATTTAGACAAAAGTATAGAAATATAGATGTTTTATTAATAGATGATATTCAATTTATTTCTGGTAAAAAACAATTACAAGAAGAATTTTTTCACACTTTTAATACATTACATGAAAGTGGCAAACAAATAGTTATTTCTAGTGATAGACCACCAAAAGATATTCCATTATTACAAGATAGATTAAAATCTAGATTTGAATGGGGACTTCTTGCAGATGTTTCTATGGCTGATTACGAAACTCGTTTAGCTATTTTAAGAAAAAAAACAGATGAACAGCACATAATTATAAATGATGATGTGCTTTCTAATATTGCTGCAAAAATAGATTCTAACATTAGAGAATTAGAAGGAGTTTTTAATAAATTAGTAGCAACATCTTCTTTAACACACACACCAATTACTATGGAAATGTCTGAAAATGCTATTAATGCAGTAATTATGCAAAATTCTTCTGTTATAACTATAGAATTTATTCAAGAAATGGTTTGTAAATATTTTAATATTTCTATGAAGGACTTAGCAAGTGCTCAAAGATCTAACGATATCGCTTTTCCAAGACAAATAGCAATGTATTTATGTAGAACTTTAACAAATGAATCTTTTCCTAAAATAGGAGAAGCTTTTGGAAAAAGAGATCATTCAACAATAATGCATGGTTATAAAAAAATAGAACAAGAAATAAAACAAAATCCAGAATCAAATACAAAATTAATTGTGGAAAGTGTTAAAAAAATAATTTTGTCGAAAAAAGGTTAATATATAAACAAAATTTAATATTTATATAAAAAACTTGTTTTACAAACATATTTTTCAAAAAATTATTCAATCTTTTCTTACGGAAGCAACAAAAAAGTTATCCATAGATAATTGTTAATAAAATAAAAAAAACTGTGAATTTATAGTTTTCCCTAATAAAAAATTAATAATGTTTATAACTTTTTAATTTATTAACAACTATATGCACATTAATTTTTCTAGGGAAATAGCAAAAAAATTGATTTTTCCACACAATCCACAAGACATAATAATACTATTACTAATATTTATTATTTATATATAAAAAAGGAGCAAAAAAATTATGAAAATTATTTGTGAAAAAGAAAAACTACAAAAAGGATTATCTGCAGTTGTTAGGGGTGTACCAACTAGAACAACTATGCCTATATTAGAAGGTATCCTTATACAAACGAATAATAATGAACTAAAGCTTACTACCTATGATTTAGAATTAGGTATAGAATATATAATAGACTGTGAAGTGAAAGAAGAAGGTAATACTGTTGTTAATGCAATGATGTTTAGTGAAATAATAAGAAAACTTCCAGATACAGAAATAAGTATAGAAGTAAATGAAAATAAATTACTTGTTATTGAATGTGAAGGTTCTCTTTATAAATTATCAACAATGGAACCAGAAGAATTTCCAGAGCTTCCAAAAATAGAAGTAGAAAATTCTATACAAACAGATCAAACTGTTTTAAAAAACATGATAAGAAAAACAATATTTGCAGTTAGTATAGAAGAAAATAGACCAATATTTACAGGATGTTTATTTGAAGTTGTTAATAATAGTTTAAATGTTGTTGCAGTAGATGGTTTTAGAATGGCTTGGTTTAAACAAGATTTAGAAAATGCAACAAGTGATTTTAAAGCTGTAATACCAGGAAAAACTTTAAATGAAGTAAATAAAATTATTTTAGATTCTTTTGATAGTATAAAAATAGGGGTTTCTAAAAATCAAGCTATTTTTGAAATGGAAAATTGTAAAATAGTAACAAGATTATTAGATGGAGAATTTTTAAATTATGCAAGTGTTATTCCAAACAACTGGGAAACAAGAATAAGAGTAAATAAAAATGTTTTACAAAATTGCTTTGAAAGAATAAGCTTAATTTCATCATCAAGTATAGAAAAAGAAAAAAAATATCCAGTAAAAATAAAAATAGAAGTAGGAAAAGTAACAATTTCTTGTACAAACCAAACAGGTGATGCAAAAGAAGAAATATACACAGAAACAGAAGGAAAGGATTTAGAAATAGGAGTTAATCCAAAATATTTCTTAGATGCTTTAAAAGCAGTAGAAGATGAAGAAATATTTATTTCCTTTGGTACAAGCATTTCTCCTTGTGTAATAAAACCAATAGATGAAACGGCAAGAAACTACACATATATGATTCTTCCAATTAGAATGAAAGAAGAATAATTCTTTGAAAAAAGTATCATTTAGAGGATTAAAAAATGTACATTCAAAAAGTTAAATTAGAAAATTTTAGAAATTATGAAAAAGCAGAAATAGAATTTGACAAAAACGTAAATATAATATATGGTGATAATGCTCAAGGAAAAACAAATATTTTAGAAGCTATTTTTGTTTGTAGTTTAGGAAAGTCTTTTAGAACAAATAAAGACAAAGAATTAATAAACAAAGATAAAGATTTTAGCAAAATAGAAATGATAAGTCAAAAAGATGATAGAGATATTAATATAAAATTTGAAATGAAAGAAAAAAAGAAATTTTATATTAATAACATTCCAACAAAGAAAACTAGCGAAATAATAGGAAAAACATATATTGTATTGTTTACACCAGAAGATATAGGAATAATAAATAACGAACCAAGTAAAAGAAGAAGATTTTTAAATATAATGATTAGTCAATTAAGACCAGTATATATAAATCTTTTAAGTGAATATAATAAAATTTTAGAACAAAGAAATTTTTATTTAAAACAAATAAAATACGAAGGAAAATCAGTAGAAAATTTATATATATGGGATGAACAAATAGCAAAAATAGGACAAAAAATATACGAATATAGAAAAGAATTTATAGAAAAAATAAATAATAAAATTTATAAGATTCATTTAAATACAACAGAAAATAAAGAAGAAATAAAAATGGAATATTTTTCTAACATACGGAAAAAATTATTTAGAAAATTTGAAAAAAAATCAAAAAAGTGATATACAAAAAGGGTATACTAGTGTAGGAATACATAGAGATGATTTTGAAATATATATAAATAAAAGTCCAGTATCAATATATGGCTCACAAGGACAAAAAAGAACAACAATAATTTCTTTAAAACTTGCGGAAGCAGAAGTTATATATGAAGAAATAGGAGAAAGACCAGTTATATTATTAGATGATTTTATGTCTGAGTTAGATAAAAAAAGAATACAAGGATTGTTTGAAAATATAAAAGAAAATCAAGTAATTATAACATGTACAGATAGTTTTAAAATAAATAATTCAAAATATAAATTATTTAAAGTAACAAATGCAACTATTGATTGTATTTAAAAAAGGAGCGTAAGAAAATGGAAAAATTTGAGCATGAGTACAAAGCAGATCAGATTCAAGTATTAGAAGGACTAGAAGCAGTTAGAAAAAGACCAGGTATGTATATTGGTAGTGTTTCTGCAAGAGGTCTTCATCATTTAGTTTATGAAATTGTTGATAACAGTGTTGATGAAGCTTTAGCAGGATATTGTAAAAACATACATGTAACAATAGAAAAGGGAAATGTAATAAAAGTAGAAGATGATGGTAGAGGAATACCAGTAGATATACATCCAAAAACAAAAATATCTGCTGCAGAAACAGTTTATACTGTTTTACATGCTGGTGGAAAATTTGGTGGAGATAGCGGATATAAAGTATCAGGAGGTCTTCATGGAGTTGGTTCATCTGTTGTAAATGCATTATCTACATGGACAGAAGTTACTATCCAAAGAGATGGTGGAATTTACCAAATGGCATTTGAAAGAGGTAAAACAGTAAAACCTTTACAAAGAATAGGAGATTCAGATAAAACAGGAACAACAGTTAGATTTTTAGCAGATGATACAATCTTTGAAACATTAGAATATGAATATGAAATATTAGAAAATAGATTAAGAGAAATGGCTTTCTTAACAAAAGGATTAAGAATAACATTAACAGATGAAAGAGAAGAAACTCCAAAAAAAGCAGACTTTTGTTATGAAGGAGGACTTGTTTCTTTTGTAGAATTCTTAAATAAAAACAAAGAAAAATTAAATCCAAAACCTATATACATAGAAAAAAATGGAGATACACCAGTAGAAATAGCAATTCAATATACAACAAGTTATTCAGAAAATATATATAGCTTTGTTAATAACATTAATACAATAGAAGGTGGAACACATTTAGAAGGATTTAAAAGATCTTTAACAAAAGTTTTTAACGACTATGCAAGAAGTCACAATATATTAAAAGATAAAGATGGAAATCTTCAAGGTGAAGATATAAGAGAAGGTATTACAGCTGTTATTTCTGTAAAAGTAAAAGAACCACAATTTGAAGGACAAACAAAAACAAAATTAGGAAATAGTGAAGTAACTGGTGCTGTTCAAAGTGTAATGAATGAAGAATTATCAGCATTCTTAGAAGAAAATCCAGTAGTAGCAAAAGCAGTATTAGAAAAATGTATTAGTGCTTCAAGAGCAAGAGAAGCAGCAAGAAAAGCAAGAGAATTAGTAAGAAGAAAAAATGTTTTAGAAAGTACAACTCTTCCAGGAAAACTTGCAGATTGCAGTAGTAATAAACCAGAAGAATGTGAAGTATATATAGTTGAGGGAGATTCTGCAGGAGGAAGTGCAAAACAAGGAAGAGATAGAAAATTCCAAGCAATATTACCTCTTTGGGGAAAAATGCTAAATGTTGAAAAATCAAGAGCTGACAAAATATATAATAACGATAAATTACAACCAGTAATACTTGCAGTTGGTGCAGGAATAGGAGCAGATTTTGATATAACAAAAATTAGATATGGGAAAGTAATAATAATGGCAGATGCCGATGTAGACGGTGCACATATCAGAACTTTATTGTTAACATTTTTCTTTAGATATATGAGACCTCTTGTTGAAAACGGAAATGTTTATTTAGCACAACCACCACTATACAAGTTAGCAAGAAAAGGAATGAAAGATGTTTATTGTTATTCTGATGATGAGTTAACTCAAAAACTAGATGAACTTGGAAGAGACGGAATGAATATTCAAAGATATAAAGGTCTAGGAGAAATGAATCCAGAGCAATTATGGGAAACAACAATGAATCCAGAAACTAGAACAATGGTGCAAGTTACAGTAGAAGATGCAATAAAGGCAGATGAAATATTTACAGTATTAATGGGAGATGATATAGCTCCAAGAAGACAATTTATAGAAGAAAATGCAAAGTTTGTTAAAAACCTTGATATATAATTTATAAAAAACTAATAGCTCGGAATTACCCCGAGCTATTATGCATAAAGCCCATATTAATCTTCAACTAAAACTAAAATATCTAATTTTTTTATCTAACATATATTGCTATATGAATAAACAATAAACCACATATTTTAATTCTTTGTTCGGACATAAAAACACCAAAAGAAACTGTATTCATCCAAAACGAGGGACTAAAAACAACCCCTTATTTAATTTTAATAAATAAAAATTTTTAAAAATTAAATGTAGATATTAATACAACCTTAACCCAACTATAATACATATAATTTAACCATATACAGAATATAAATAATAATACAGCTTGCATACACATATTATAATTTACGTCGCCGACATATTATAATCTATAAAAACTACAATACATCTTTGCTCGAACAAATTAAAACTTTGGAAAATAAAATCTTAATTTGCTCTTAGTTCAACCAATATAAACCTTATATTGTTATTATGCTCAATCAATTTAAAAAAATACTGTAAAAATATAACAAAAATTTTGTCGAATAATAAAGAACGAAAAAACTTGACAAGAGTTGGAAAAAAATGTAACATAATTTTATAAAGAAAGGAGGAGAAATGATATCGAAAAAAGTTAATTCTGTACAAGAATGGCTTCCAGTAGATGAGATTTTAGAAAATGGTATAATAAAATTGAAAAATAAAAATTATATTAAAATATTAAAAATTATACCAATAAATTTTGAACTAAAATCAAATTTAGAAAAAGAAGCAATTTTAAATTCTTATAAAATTTTTTTAAAAACTTGTAATTTTGATATTCAAATTTTAATTCAAAGCAACAAAAAAGATTTATCTAATCATATTTCCAAAATAAAAGAAAAAAACAAAGAAGAAAAAGAAAATATAAAAAATTTATCAGAAAAATATATTAATTATATAAAAAAATTAAATATCGAAAAAAAATCTTCTTCCAAAAATTTTTATATTCTAATAAAAGAAAATCCAAAAATAAAAAAAACAAAAACAAATATTAATGAAAAAATAACATTTGATAAATTAAATGATAAATATTTTAGTATAAAAGAATGCCTATCAAGATGTGGAAATGTTGTTATAGATATATCTGATAAAAAAATGGCAGAAAAAATTTTATATTCTTTTTTAAATTCCAGAAAAGATTTATTAGAAAATTAAAAGGAGGTAAAAAAATAAAATTTTTAAATAAAAAAGAAAAAAGTGAAAAATTAGATGGCATATTTACTCAAATAGATAAAATATCACCAGCATATATTAATTTAAAAGATCCAAGATATTTAGAAATAGATAATATTTTTTATTCAGGAATAATAATAGTTAATTATTATAGAGAATATACAAATTTAATATTAAGAAAAATATTAGATTTAAATTTAAATTTAAACATATCAATTTTTTATGAAAAACAAGATCCATATAAAATAATTAGAAAGTTAACTTATAATATAGCAAATGTTGGGGTAGACCTAAAAGAAGAAAATAAAAACAATCAAAATATTGATATTGCAGCGTTTACATATAATGATGCGAAATATATTAGAAAAGAGATACAAGTGAATAATGAAGATATTTATTTTCTTTATATTTATTTAAATATCTTTTCCGAGAAAATAGAAGAACAAGAATATTTATTAAATAAAATAGAAGGAGTTTTACAAAGCACTCGGAATGCAAACAAGAAGAGCAAATTTCAGACAAGAACAATTATTTTTATCATGTTTACCAATTATGGAAAATAATAATGATATTAAATATACAGCAAAAAGAAATATTTTAACAAGCGGTCTAATTGCTACATACCCATTTATTTCATCTAGTATTTTTGACGAAAGTGGAATATTTTGTGGAACTAATATTTATAATGATTCATTAGTTTTTATAGATAAATATAATCAAGAAAAATATAAAAATGCAAATATGTGCATTTTTGGAACAAGCGGTTCTCGGAAAATCATTTTATACAAAATTAATGATACTCCGATATAGACTTTTAGGTATAGAACAATATGTTGTAGATCCAGAGAGGGAATATGAAAAATTAGCAAAAAATTTAAATGGAAGTATTATAAAAATAGGGCCAACATCACAAACATATATAAATATTTTGGATATAAGAAAAGAAAGTATAGAAGATGAAAAAGGCTTTTTGGCAACAAAAATAAGCAGATTAATAGGATTTTTTAATTTAATTTTTGGAGAACTAAATGAAGAAGAAAAAGCAATTTTAGAAGAAAAGTTGATAGAATGCTACAATCAAAAAGAAATAACATTTGATGATAATAGTTTATATAAAACAGAAAAAAACAAAATTAATATCAAACCCATTTTTAAAGAAAGTAAGGATATGCCAATTTTAGAGGATCTATATAATATTTTAGGAAAAGATAAAAAAACTAAAAAAATGCAAATTAAATTAATTCCTTTTGTAAAAGGCTCTTTAAGTTTTTTTAATAATTATACGAACATTGAATTTAATAACAAGTTAATAATTGCAGATGTTTACGATTTAGGAGAAGAAAATTTAAAGTATGGAATGTATTTATTTACAGATTTATTTTGGGACAAAATAAAAAAAGATAGAACAATAAAAAAGACTATTTATCTTGATGAAATTTGGAGATTAATAGGAATAACATCAAATAAAGATGTTGCAAGTTTTATATATAAAATATTTAAAACAATTAGAAAATATGGAGGAAGTAGTGTAGCAATAACACAAGACATATCAGATATATTTAGCTTAGAAGATGGAATATATGGAAAAAGTATATTAAACAATTCTAGTAATAAAATATTTTTTGCATTGGAAGAAGAAAATATTTTAATTTTAAATAAATATACCAACTTATCAGAAAAAGAAAAAATAGAAATAAAATCATTAAAAAGAGGAGAATGCTTAATGTTTGTTGGAGATGAACATATTCTAACAAAAATAGATGTAGCAGAATTCGAAAAAGAAATTATAGTATAAAGGGGAATAAAATGAAAATATTAACTGCTTTGCAAAATCCAAAAACAAATGAAATTTTAAAGGAAAAAACAAAATATAATATTATAGAAACAGATATACAATATCAAGAAGGAATAATAGAAGTTCTAGAAAAAAATAATAAAATAGATTTAATAATAATAAGTGAATTATTACCAGGAAACATTGGATTTAAGGATTTAATAAATAAAATAAAAACAATAAATAACGATATAGAAATAATAGTAATATTAGAAAATAAAAATTACAAATTAAAAGAATTTTTAATGCAGAAAAATATAAAATCTATTTTTTATAATAATGAAATTACAATTGATGAATTAATTAATGTAATAGAGGAAAAAAATAAAGCAAAAAAAGAAATAGAAATAAATAATGAAATAAAATTATTAAGAGAAATTATTATGGAAAATAATAAAAAAATAGAACAAAATAAAAAAGATAAAAAAATAAGCAAAATAATTAATATATTAAAAAAACAAAAAAATAAGATAATAAAAAATAAAAAAATAAGTAATTTAAAAATAATAAAAAATAAAACAAATAAAAATAGTAAAGTAAAAAATAAAATAATAAGTGTTGTTGGAACACCAGGAGTTGGAAAAAGTATCTTTATTTCTCTTTTTTCTAAAAACGTAAAAAATAAAAAAATATTAATAATTGATTTTGATATTTACAATAAAAGCTTAGATTTGATATTTGGATACAATACAAAAAATCAAAAAGAAAAATCAATAATTAAAGTAAACAACAATATTGAGTTGCTTTCAAAAATAGAAATATTCTTTAAAGAAAATTATATAGAAAAAAATAAAATAAGAAATATTTTAAATAGTTTCTCAAAAAAATATGATTTAATTATTATTGATAATACATCGGAATATTCTTGTGAATATACAAAAGAAATATTAAAAATTTCTGACTCAATAATTTTTTTATCAGATGCAAATTTAATAGAATTAAATAAAACAAAAAAATTATTAGAAAAATACATTAATAAATGGAAAATAGAAAAAGAAAAATTTAATGTGGTTTTTAATAAAATAAATATTAATTCTATTAATAATAAAATATTAAACAATTTATTTTCCGATTTTAATATTTTAGGAAAAATTAATTTTAGTAATAAATATAATTTAATAATCAACAATAATTTAAAAATGTTAAATAAAAATATAAATAAAGAATATATAAATATAATAAAAAAAATGAAGATAAATTAGGAAGGGAGAAAATAATATGGAGAAAAATGAATTACAAATAAATAATAATATTAGTTTAGAAAAAAGTAATACTCGAACAGTAAATTTTGAAGAACAAAAATCTTTTTTAGAAACAAATTTAGGACAAGTAATAAATGCAGGAGTGGATTTAGGAATAATGGCACTTCTACCCAGTTTTTTAGAGGAAAATGTAATTGAAATAAAAGACAGTATAATAACAGACGGATTTAAAGCTGGTGTAAAAACAGCAATAGATAATACTATAGAAATGGGAAAAAGTTTTTTAGGAATTTTTACAGGCAAATTTGATAATATGTCTCAAATAAAAGAAACTATAAAAAAAGGAGGATTAATTGATTCAATTTCAGATGTATTGGACTGGGGAATAAAAAAAGCAAAAGAAAATAAATTAATAAAAAGCAGTACAGCAAACCTAATAAAAAAAGGCAAAAATGCAATACTGGACAATATTAGTAATAACATAGAAAACAATTTAACTTCACAAGTAGAATCAATAGAAAAAATAGACAAATACACTCAAAATTGGAACAATTATTATGAAGAAAAAGATTTTACAAATATGGAGAAACAATTTAAAAAAATACAGAAAGAATTAGAAAAAGTAGTACCACTAGAAAGTGTTATAACCAAGGCAAGACAGTTAGAAAATATACATAACTTAATAAAAAACAATGGAAAAAATTTCAATCTTACACAAGAAGAATTAGAACTTGCAAATAAATTGATATAAAATAAATATAAATTAATAATTAATAAAAAATTGTTCCCCAAAATTAGTATTGCCAAAAAAGAAAAAAAGAAATATAATAATAGAAAGAAGGAAAGATGTGCCAGAAATATCAAGATTTTATGGAATTATAATAAAAATGTATTTTTTTGATAGCGAACATAATCCGCCACATATTCATGCAATATATAATAAAGAAGTAGCAATAATAAATATACAAACTTTAAAAGTTATAGAAGGAAGAATTCCTAAAAGGGCATTAAAACTAGTTAATGAATGGATTTCTATTCACGAAAATGAAATTAAAAATATATGGCATACACAACAATTTAAAAAAATAGAACCATTAAAGTGATTCTATGAAGGGAGCAAAAATGGACTTTCATATAATAAAATCAATAAAACCATTAGAAAATATGATTTTAGAGGTTGTGTTTTTAAGTGGAGAAACAAAAAAATATGATACAAAAGCATTAATAAAAAGAAATAAAATTTTTAAAAAACTAGAAAATGAGGAATTATTTAATAAGGTAAAAGTAGACGTTGGTGGTTATGGAATCGCTTGGGATGAAGATATAGATTTATCTTCTGAAGAAATATGGAAAAACGGATATTAAAAAAAGCTGCTTATGCAGCTTTTTTTGTTCGTAAGTGTACATTTCCGTAAGTTTTTTTTGTTTTTTTCCTTGCATATTCAAAATTGTTAATATATAATATGAAAAGATGAAAAAATGTATGAAAAGAGGTTTAAATGATGGATAAGGCAGAAGAAAATATTATACAAAGAGATATTGAAAACGAGATGAGAACAGCATATATAGACTATGCTATGAGTGTTATTGTGGCACGTGCTCTTCCAGACGTTAGAGATGGATTAAAACCAGTGCATAGAAGAATTTTATATACAATGCATGAAGACGGATTTACTCCAGACAAGCCATATAGAAAGTGTGCAACAACAGTTGGAGACGTTTTAGGTAGATATCACCCACATGGAGATTCATCTGTATATGATGCTTTAGTTAGAATGGCACAAGACTTTTCATTAAGATATATGATGGTAGATGGACATGGTAACTTTGGTTCTGTTGATGGTGATCCACCAGCTGCATATCGTTACACAGAAGCAAGAATGTCTAAAATAGCTGTAAATATGCTTACAGATATAGAAAAAAATACAGTTGATTTTATGCCAAACTTTGATGATAGATTACAAGAACCAACAGTCTTACCAGCAAAAATACCAGCACTACTTGTAAATGGTTCATCTGGTATAGCAGTAGGTATGGCAACAAATATTCCACCACATAATTTAACAGAAGTTATAAATGGAATTATAAAAATAATAGACGAAGATGAAGTAACAGACGAAGATTTAATGTCTGTAATAAAAGGACCAGATTTTCCAACAGGAGCAACAATACTAGGTAGAGAAGGAATAA
>OIZL01001201.1_pt1 | contig 15052 bp, 12 predicted proteins | sample 1588541 | NCBI WGS metagenome assembly OIZL01 (sample SAMN03283285) | human gut metagenome | biome: human-associated habitat; material: feces | host: Homo sapiens | place: Peru | collected 2012 | reverse complement strand
ACCCAAGGAGGATTTTACCATGCCTGATGTTCAGTCAATCAAGAAGCAACTTCATCCGCTATCAGCAAAGATATGAGAACAGCCGCTAACCGAATGAAAGTGATTTCTGATATTCAGTCTGCGGTTGCCGACTGTCAGACCCACAAGGCAGTCCACGATAAATATATCAAAATCGGCTGGAAGTCCAGACAGGCGGCATTTGCAGAGAAACACAAAACCGAGCTGACCGCATTTAACAAAGCATACCTACCGTACTTTAAAAAAGCACGGCGTTGATTTGTCGGTTGATTTGGACGTATTGAAAAAGGAATACAATGCTCTGCAAAAATTCCACACTGAACTTGCCGGACAGCTTGCTGTGCGTTCCCGTCCGAGCCAATGTCAGTACGAGCAGATCGTTCTCCACTCGATAGACCAGCAACCAATCCGGCAGGATATGACACTCACGGTGTCCGACCCAATTCCCGGTTAAGGCGTCAGTTTAACGAGGTGATCTCCGGTGTCACGGAGGTGTCGAACGGGGCGCTGCAGGACATCCGGGAGCTGAAAGAGAGCTATGAGAAGGTGGAGAGACAGTTCGCCGAGATCAACAAGGTGTACGATGAGTTCCAGACGAGATTCGATGAGATCCGCGCGACGATGCAGAACATTGTCGGGATCGCAAACCAGACGAACCTGCTGGCGCTGAACGCTTCCATCGAGGCGGCGAGAGCGGGCGAGCAGGGAAGAGGCTTTGCCGTCGTGGCAGATCAGGTGACGAAGCTGTCTGTCGGGATCAAGGAGCTTGTCGGTGACGTCAACAAGAGCATGGAGGGGCTTGAGACGAGCTCCGAGAGTCTGACCAGCTCGCTGAGCGGTGTGCGGGAAGCGTTGGACGTATCGCAGACGCAGATGGAAAACACGGAACAGATCTTTCAGGAGATCAACCGGTCTGTCTCCGGGGTGGAGGATGTGCACCGGGGGATCAATGAGGTGGTAGGTCACTGTACCTCCAAGGTGGAGCAGCTTCAGAGCAACATGGGAGCGCATGAGAGACGTTATGAGCAGGTGCAGATGAACATAGACGGTCTGAAGAGCCTGATGACCCAGAAGGGATTTATCTACGAGGATATTTCCAATATGATGGAGCAGGCGCAGCCGCTGATCCAGAATATCCAGAAAGAACTTTAAGAGATCGATACATACAGAAAGCCGGACGGAGGAACCGTCCGGCTTTTTATCAGGTTTCCATGGGAAAATGCTCTTCCAGCTCTTCCTTGATGAACATGAAAAGGAAGCTGATCAGGAGCAGCACGCAGGAGAACCAGATCGTTCTGGAGGAAAACAGGGCGATCAGACTGCCGCCGATGCCTGCGCCGAGGGCAAACATGAGAATGATGCCGAGGTAGCAGAAGGACTTGTGCAGCGTCTTACCGTCGCGTGTCTTGCGGTAGGCACACAGGGATTCCATGCAGCTTCTGATATTTCCGATGCACATGGTACTCGCGAAGGCGTAGCCGTTGACCTTGCGGAACGCCTGCACCTGCATGGCGCAGGAGAAAGATACCATCGCATTGGCGAGGATATTCATATTCTCGGGGATGAATCCGACCACAAGGAGCAGCAGGATCTCGACTAACAGGATGACCTGCCGCCAGTGGATCCTCTGCGCCATCCGGTACTTGATATGGATTTCCTCGGTCACGGCGATACCGATGGCAAAGGAGACGAGCGGGATCAGGTAATGGACGGCGAGCCCCCAGTCGCGGGCGGCAAGGCTCTGGCTCAGAAGAACGATGTTGCCGGTCTGGGCGTTGGCAAATACCTTCCCGCGGAACAGATAGGTATAGGCATCCTGCAGACCGCCGGATACAGAGAGAAAAGCGGCAGTCCAGAAAGATTCGGACATTTGTCCGTGAAATTTGTGACGCAAGACGATCACCTCCGGATTTTTTCTTTCTTACTTGTTCTTTTTGTATTATACTACTCTTTAGAAAATAGGAAAGTAATTTTTACAGAGGAAAGGGGAAGAAAATGACACTCCAGCAGTTGCGATATGTCATCAAGGTGGCGGAGACGGGAACGATCACGGAAGCTGCCAGTCAGCTTTATCTTTCACAGCCCAGTCTGACCAACGCGATCCGTGAACTGGAAAAGGAGATGGATCTGGTCATTTTCCAGAGGACGAACAAGGGGATCCGTCCGTCCAGGGAAGGGGAGGTATTCCTTGGCTATGCGAGACAGGTCGTGGAACAGGCAGCGGTCCTTGAGGACCGGTATAAGCGGCGGGAGGGCGGAAAGACGCAGTTCTGCGTGTCGACCCAGCACTATTCCTTCGCCGTGAACGCGTTCGTGGATCTGATCAAGGAATATGGGCAGGAGGAATACGACTTCCGTCTGAGGGAGACGCAGACATACGAGATCATCGAGGATGTAGAACGGATGCAGAGTGAGATCGGACTTCTTTTTCTCAATGACTTTAACGAGATGGTCATCGGCAAGATCCTGAAGGCAAAGGATCTGGAATTTCATGAGCTGTTTGTTGCAAAGCCGCATGTTTTTATCAGCAGAAATCACCCGCTTGCGGGGAAGAAAGTTATCACGAACGAAGAGCTGGAGGAGTATCCGTATCTGTCCTTTGAGCAGGGAGAGCACAATTCCTTTTATTTTTCGGAGGAGATCTTTTCGGCGTCCGAGAGAAAGAAAAATATCCGTGTGAGGGACCGGGCGACGCTGTTTAATCTGCTGATCGGACTTAACGGCTATACGGTCTGCAGCGGCGTGATCGACCAGAAATTGAACGGGGAGGATATCATCGCGGTGCCGCTCGCGGATGAGGGAGAGATGCGGATCGGATATATCACGCACCGGAAAGTGCTGCTGAGCCGGGTGGGAGAGTCCTACCTAAAGGCGCTGGCACGGTATGTACAGCCTGGGACAAAACAGAATAGTCAAGGAAAATAGTATTTCTTTTTCCAGACCGGGGTTGTCATAGCTTAAAACTATGACAAAGCCCGGTTTTTTTGTATTATACAAAGAAATTCCCATAAAGTATAGTGGTTTTATCGAAAATCGAACGACTACCAGGAGAGAATGAGGAGGAAGGAAAGATGAAAACAGCAGTGATCGGGTTCCCGCGTGTGGGAACGCTGAGAGAATTAAAGTTTGCAAGCGAAAAGTATTTCCGCGGAGAGATCGACGCGCAGGAATTGCAGAATACGGCAAAGGAGCTGCGCAGGATCCACTGGAGCACGCAGAAGGATGCAGGGATCGACTATATCTCCAGCAACGACTTTTCTTTTTATGATATGGTGCTCGACACGGCGGCGCTGCTCGGCATCGTGCCGGAGCGTTACCGCAAGCTGCAGCTTCCGGCGCTGGATACCTATTTTGCTATGGCGCGTGGCTATCAGGGTGAGTCCGGGGATGTAAAGGCGCTGGCAATGAAAAAGTGGTTTAACACGAATTATCATTACATCGTACCGGAGGTTGAGGACGATACGGAGATACAGATCAGCAGTGACAAGCTCTTTGCGGAATATGCGGAGGCGAAGGCACTGGGGATCAACACAAAGCCGGTTGTGATCGGAGCGTATACCATGCTCAGGCTGTGCCGGTACACTGGGGAGAAGAAAGCGGCAGATTTCGTGGACACCGTGATTGCCGCATACGGGGAACTGCTCAGAAAATGCGGGGAGCAGGGAATCCGTCTGGTGCAGTTTGACGAGCCTTCGCTTGTACAGGATATGAAGCCGGAGGACATTGCATTTTTTGAAAAGATCTACAGGAAGGTGCTGGCAGAGGCAACGCAGACCAAGGTGCTTTTGCAGACCTACTTCGGCGACGTGAGGGACGTTTATCAGAAGCTGACAGAGCTGCCGTTTGCAGGGATTGGTCTTGATTTCATAGAGGGCAGACAGACAGCCGCGCTGATTGAAAAATATGGTTTCCCGAAGGATAAGGTATTGTTCGCTGGCGTGGTAAACGGAAAGAATATCTGGAAGAACCACTATGAGAAAACGCTGGGAATACTGAAGAAACTGCAAGGAAAAGGAATCCAGACGGTGGTATCCACATCCTGTTCTCTTCTGCATGTGCCTTACACCTTACAGCATGAGAAGAAGCTGGCGCAGGAATACACCGCGTATTTCTCTTTCGCAGAGGAAAAGCTGAAGGAGTTAAAGGATCTGGGCGCGCTTGCCGATTGCGGAGAGCCGGAGAAGGAAGCAGCCTATGTGGAGAACCGGGAGCTTTTCAGCAAGGGAAGAGACTGCGGGAACGGAAAGGTCAGAGAGAGACTTGCCGGTGTCAGGGACAGTGATTATACAAGACTGCCGAAGCGCGACGAGCGGCAGAGGCTGCAGAAAAAGGTGCTCGGTCTGCCTGAATTCCCTACGACGACGATCGGATCATTCCCGCAGACAAAGGACGTCAAGGCAAACCGTGCGGCGTTCCGAAAGGGAGAGATCTCCAGACAGGAGTATGTAGATTTCAACAAGAAGAAGATTGCCGAGTGCGTGGCGTGGCAGGAAGAGATCGGACTGGATGTGCTGGTGCACGGCGAGTACGAGAGAAACGACATGGTAGAGTATTTCGGAGAGGCGCTGGGCGGATTCCTGTTTACCGAAAAAGCGTGGGTACAGTCCTATGGAACAAGATGCGTAAAACCTCCGATCATCTGGGGAGACGTTTACCGTGAGAAGCCGATCACCGTGGAGTGGTCCGTCTATGCGCAGTCCGTGACAAAGAAGATCATGAAGGGAATGTTGACCGGACCGGTGACGATCCTGAACTGGTCGTTCCCGAGAGAGGATATCTCGATCCGGGAGTCGATCTCACAGATCGCGCTCGCGATCCGCGATGAGGTGCTGGATCTGGAGGCAAACGGTATCCGCGTGATACAGATCGATGAAGCGGCGCTGAGAGAGAAACTGCCGCTCAGAAGATCCGACTGGAATACGGAGTATCTGGACTTCGCGATCCCGGCATTCAGGCTGACACACAGTGGCGTGAAGGCAGAGACACAGATCCATACACATATGTGCTACAGTGAGTTTACCGACATCATCCCGGCGATCGATGCGATGGACGCCGACGTCATCACCTTTGAGGCGTCCCGTTCAGATCTGCAGATCCTGGATGCGCTGCGGGAGAACCACTTTGAGACAGAGGTCGGACCGGGCGTGTACGATATCCATTCGCCGCGTGTACCTGCCGTGGAGGAGATCGTGTCTGCACTGGAGCTTATGCTCACCAAGATCAGTCCGGAAAAGCTGTGGGTGAATCCAGACTGCGGACTCAAGACAAGAGGCGTGCCGGAGACGGATGCAAGTCTGCGCAACATGGTTGCGGCGGCAGAAAAGATCAGAGAGACAAACGGAAAGCATTGAGCATTTCCGGTGTGAGAAAGTCCTGCTTCCGGTCGGGTTCGACCGGGGCGGGATTTTTTGATTCAGCTCCGATTTTTTCGAAAAAGCCTTGACAAAAGAACAGGATGCGATAGAATATAACAGTGTTATATTCTTGAAAAGCAGGGGAAGCTATGACGGAGAAGGCAGAGAATACGAGAAAGATCATACTGGATACGGCTATGAAGCACTTTCTGGAGTACGGCTATACGGGCGTATCGCTCAGGAGCATTGTCAGGGACGCGGGACTCACCACGGGAGCATTTTACAAGTATTATCCGACCAAGGAGACGCTTTTTGACGCACTGGTCGATCCGTATGTGGAGAACATCTACCGGCTCTATGATGGGATGCTCGCGGATTTTCAGAGTCTTTCCATGGAAGATCAGACGCAGAATATGGCGAATACCTCGGCGCAGGGGATGGAGAGGATCATTGATTACATCTACGACAATTACGACCATTTCTGTCTGCTCCTGAAATGCGGTGACAGCGGAAAGTATACGGATTTTCTGCATAAGATGGTGGCGCGGGAGAGCGAGGCCAGCATGGTGTACCTGGAGAAGATGAGAAAGAGGGGAAGCGAGATCCCCGAGGTCGATGAAAGTCTTGTCCATATGATCTACACGGGCTATTTTTCTGCCGTATTGCAGATCATTGAGCACGACATCGACAGGCAGACTGCCAAGAGGAACGTGCACCAGATCCGGGAATTTCATATGGGAGGCTGGGAGAGACTGTGGAGCATTTCTTTTCCGGAAAAGGAGCAGGAGCTGTAAAAACGGCGGAGATAAACCATTAGGACAACGGATAATATTTGGCGGCAGGAAATGCAAAAGCCGCCGAATTTATTATAAATAAGTTAGTGACAACTAACATTAAGGAGAGTGAAGGATATGAAAGAAAAGAAAAAGTCAGCGGTCAGTTGGATCCTGACATGGGCGGGACAGAAGAAGTCCGCCTACGTGTGGAGTGTGATCCTTGCAGTGGGGAACGTATTGTTCCGGATCCTGCCATACTTTATCGTTGCAGATGTGGTACAGAAGATCCTGAATCAGGATAGGGAGCTGCGGGGATACATCCTGGACGCGGCGTGGATAGCCGGATCGTTTCTGATCGCGGAGCTGTTCCATTCCCTGTCCACGACCTGTTCCCACAAGGCAACCTTTGCGGTGCTTTCCAATATCAGGAAGTCCTGCTGCGACAAGCTGGCAAGGGTGCCGCTCGGCTATGTGAAGGATACGCCGTCGGGCTCCTTTAAGAATATCATGGTGGAGAGGATCGACAGCATCGAGACAACGCTGGCACACGTGGTTCCGGAGTTTACCTCAAACCTGCTGGCGCCGGTCATTGTGATCGTCTATTTCTTTATGACAGACTGGCGGCTGGCGCTGTGGGCGTTTGTACCGATGGTTGCAGGTCTTTTCGCCGCGCTTGGCATGTTTATCGATTATGCGGCGAGCTTTGAGCGGACGGTCACAACGACGAAGGAGCTCAACGACGCTGCGGTGGAGTACATAGACGGAATCGAGGTGATCAAGGCGTTTGGCAAGACGGAGAGCTCTTATGCCAAGTTCACGAAGGCGGCAAGAGCCTGCGCAGATTCCTTTATTTCCTGGATGAAGCGGTGCGCGGTATTCCAGACACTGGCGTATGTTCTCATGCCGTACACGCTGCTCACGGTGCTGCCGATCGGCGCGTATTACGTGAACAGGGGCACCCTGACCATATCGGATTTTGTGCTGTGTATCATTCTGGCGCTGGGGATCGTCGGACCGTTAGTCACCGTAGCGTCCTACACGGACGACCTGGGGAAGATCGGCGTGATCGTCGGCGAGGTGGCAGGGATTTTGGAGCAGCCGGAGCTGGAGCGCCCGGAGGCTGGAGCTGCGAAGCCGAAGGACAATTCCATCAGCCTTGAAAATGTGCGGTTTTCCTACCACGATAAGGAGATCCTGCACGGCGTCAATATGGATCTGAAGGCGGGATCGGTCAATGCGATCGTGGGTCCGTCCGGAAGCGGAAAATCAACGATCGCCAAGCTGATCGCCTCGCTCTGGGATGTGGATTCCGGCAGGATAACGATCGGCGGCGTCGATGTAAAGCAGATCCCTTTAGAAGAATTTAACAGCCGGATCGCCTACGTTTCGCAGGACAATTATCTTTTCAATGAGAGCGTCCGCGAAAATATCAGACAGGGAAATCCTGCCGCGACGGACGAAGAGGTGGAAGAGGTTACGAGAAGAAGCGGAAGCTATGACTTTATCATGGAGCTGGAGAACGGGTTCGACACGGTGGTTGGAGGAGCCGGAGGTCATCTTTCCGGCGGCGAGAGGCAGCGGATATCCATTGCCCGGGCGATGCTTAAGGATGCGCCGATCATCATCCTGGATGAGGCGACTGCCTACACGGATCCCGAGAATGAGGCGATCCTGCAGCGTTCGATCGCAAAGCTGGTGGAGGGCAAGACGCTGATCGTCATCGCCCACCGGCTTTCCACAGTGAAGGATTCCGATCAGATTTTTGTAGTAAGCGACGGAAATATTCAGGGACATGGAACCCATGAAGAACTTCTGGAGACGTGTCCGCTGTACAGGGATATGTGGGAGGCGCACATTTCCGTTAAAGATACCGTAAAGGAGGGCGAGTGAGATGTTTTCAGTTTTGGCGAAGTTTTTCCGGTTTGCAGGAAAAGAAAACAGCAGAAAATTTAAGCGTGCCATTGCGCTTGGCGTGATAGACGCCGTGGCTTCTGCCCTGAGGATCCCGGCGATCATGTATATCCTGATGGGGCTCCTTGGCGGCGGGGCGATGGGAAAGTACATTGCGGGCGCGGTCGGCATCATGGGGATCTCCATTCTGGTAAGTTTCCTGTGCAAGATGCGTTCGACCGTATTGCAGACGGAGGGCGGCTGCAGTGCGACTGCTTTTAAGCGGATCGAGATCGCCCAGCATCTGCGCTATCTTCCGATGGGATATTTCAACGCCAACAGCATCGGAGAGATCGCGTCTGTCACCACAAACACGATGGAGAGCCTGGGGGATGTGGCAACCCGCGTGGTCATGATGACAACGCAGGGAATCCTCGAGACGGGCATGATCATCCTGATGCTCCTGTGGTTCGACTGGCGGATCGGCGTGGTCGCAGCCGTCGGCATGGCAGTCTTTTTCGGGGTAAACGCGGTTATGCAGAGAGCCGGAAAGAGGGAATCCGAGCAGAAGGTGGCGTGTGATACCGAGCTTGTAAATCAGATCATGGAGTATATTCAGGGGATTTCGGAGGTGAAGTCCTACAATCTGATCGGTGCGCAGACAAAGCGCCTGAATGACGCGAACAACGCCTGTGTGAAGAGCAACGTAAAGATGGAGCTGGTGTTCATTCCGTTTATGTTCCTGCAGAATTCGATCACAAAGATCACCGGCGCCGTCGTGATCGCGCTCTCCGCATATTTTTATATCAATGGCACAATGAGCATGATCTATGCGATTGGTATGTCGATCTCTGCCTTTATGCTCTATGCAAGCCTGGAGGCGGCAGGCTCGTTCTCCTCGCTCCTGCATGCCGTGAGCGTGGGAGTGGATAAGGCGAACGCGATCCTGGAGCTTGACACGATGGACATCGAGGGCAGGGAGATCCAGCCGCAGAACCACGACATCGAGCTGAAGAACGTTTCTTTCTCCTATGACAGGAGAAAGATCATCGACGGGGTTTCCCTCTCGATCCCCGAGAAAACGACGACGGCGATCGTGGGACCTTCCGGCGGAGGAAAAAGTACGCTGTGCAACCTGATCGCACGGTTCTGGGATGTGGATTCCGGAGAGGTGACGCTGGGCGGCGTGAACGTCAAAGATTACAGCATGAACAGTCTTATGAACAACTTTTCCTTTGTATTTCAGACGGTGTACCTGTTTGCGGATACCATTGAAAACAATATCCGCTTCGGACGCCCGGATGCGACCCGCGAGGAGGTTATCGAGGCGGCGAAGAAGGCGTGCTGCCATGACTTTATCAGCCAGCTTCCAGATGGCTATGACACCGTGATCGGGGAGGGTGGAGCGACCCTGTCCGGCGGAGAGAAGCAGAGGATCTCCATCGCGCGCGCCATCATGAAGGATTCGCCGATCATCATTTTGGATGAGGCGACGGCGAACGTGGATCCCGAAAATGAGAAGGAACTGGTCGAGGCGGTCGACGCGCTGACCAGGGAAAAGACCATCATTATGATTGCCCACCGTCTAAAGACGGTCAGAAATGCCGATCAGATCGTGGTCGTTGACCGCGGACAGATCGCCCAGAAGGGAACCCACGACGAGCTTATGAGGCAGGAGGGAATATACCGAAGATTTATCGATTCCAGAGAGCAGGCGGTAAGCTGGAAGATCGCGCACGAAAAAGCATAAGAAAATAAAAGAGCTGAGAACAAGGATACCGGTATACTGTGAAAAACAGGATGCCGGTATTTTTTGTCATTCTTTTGGTTGACAAATAAAAAAGGAAATGATAATTTAATAGTAGCACTATCGATAGTAGAACTATTAAAGAGAGGAGAGACAAGATGGCAAAGGCGGACAAAAGCCTGGATCCTAAGATCATAGCGGCCGCAAAAGAAGAGTTTCTGGAGAAGGGGTATGAAAAGGCCTCCACCAACGCGATCTGTCAGAAGGCGGGGATCACCTGGGGAGCGCTCAAGAACCGGTATTCTGACAAGGACGGTCTGTTCTGCGCGCTGGTCAGTCCGGCGGCGGAAGAGTTTAAGGAAATGCTCAGAGGGGCAAACGATTCCTTTCATGAACAGACACAGGAGGAGCAGGAGCGTTCTGCCTTGCACAGCGACAGCGACGGAGAGTTCTTTGTCAATTATGTGTACGATCACTTTGAAGTATTCCGGCTGCTTCTGGCGTGCGCCGGAGGCTCGTCGTATGAAAATTACATGGATGAGCTTGTCTCGATCATAGAGGCGTCAACGATCCGTTTTATGAAAGAAACCGGGCACCAGGCGGTGATCAACGGCCGGGCTGCGGGGGAGAAAACGATCCATATTTTGATTAGTTCGTATCTGTACGGTCTGTTCGAGCCGGTCATGCACAACATGACAAAGGCAGAGGCGGTCGTCTACGTGGAAGAGCTGAAATATTTCTTCGATGTCGGCTGGGCGGACATTCTGAAGATCAGTCAGTCGTAAGACGAGACAGGGTAACTGTCTGCCGACGGGCAGTTACTTATTTTCTGACATTGAGTTAGACAAGGCTAACAAAAAGCAAGGAATTTGCGGAACGGAGAATACAATGAATGATACAGCAGTGGTATTTAAAAAGTTATTTCGCTACGCGGGTGCGTTTCGTATCACGATCCTGCTGTCTGCGGTCCTCGCAGCAGCGGCAGCGGTGATCAATCTCAGGGCGTACATCTGCGTATATGGCGTGGCAAGGGTTCTGATAGGATCCGGGGGCGATTTTGGCGCGGTGGATCCGGCGGAGCTTTCCGGACTTGGCATGCAGGCCGTCTTCTATGTGGGGATGGGATTCGGCGTCTACGGGATGGCGCTTCTGTGCTCCCATATCAGCGCGTACCATACGGTCGCCAGAGTGCGGATCGGGATGATCAATTATCTGGGCGAGCTTCCGCTTGGCTATCACCTCCGGCATCCGAGCGGGGTGCTGCGCAAGATCATCGAGAAAAACACCGACAACCTTGAGATCCTGATCGCGCATCATATCCCGGACTACGTACAGTCGGCTGTTTTGCCAGTGGCATTTCTGGTGTTTATGTTCCAGTACGACTGGAGGCTGTCCGTGGTCTGCCTGATCCCGATCGTCATCGGATTTCTTTTTCTGGCATCCATGCTCAAGGGGGAGAGCGAGGGCTTTATAAAGCAGGTACAGACGGCGGGAGAAAATATCGGAAACGCGGCGACAGAGTATGTCCGCGGGATCTCGGTCGTAAAGACCTTCGGGCAGACGGCGGATTCCTTTCACCGATACCGGAAAGCTGTGAGGGATTATGCCGATTTTATGACGAAGTATTCTTTTTCCATGGAAAATGCGTTCAGCGCGTACACGACGATCATCAACGCGGTGTTTTTCTTTTTGATCCCGGGAGGGATCCTCTTGTATAACGCGGGGCACAGCGTGGAAAAGACGGTCATGACCTTTGCCTTCTTTGCCGTGCTGATCCCGCTTGTGGCGTCGATCCTCACGAAGCTGATGCACAGCTCCTCCAACCTGATGCTGGCGAAATCTTCGCTGGACGCCGTGGAAAAGATACTGACGGAGCAGCCGCTGCCGGAACCGGAACAGCCGAAGACGCCGGGAAATTTCAGGATTGAGCTGAAAGAGGTGTCCTTTTGCTATGAGGACGGTGTGAAAGCGTTGGATCAGGTATCCCTGTCGATCGAGCCGGGGACAGTGACCGCGCTGGTCGGAGAGTCTGGCGGCGGAAAGAGCACGATCGCAAGCCTGATCGCGCGTTTCTTTGACGTCACGGAAGGAGCGGTTACCGTCGGGGGAGTGGATCTCCGGGAAATGAGTTACTGGGACTGGATGAGCAGGGTGAGCGTCGTGTTTCAGGACACAAGCCTTTTCAAGATGTCGATCGCGCAGAATGTCGCCATGTACCGACCGGACGCGACGAGAGAGGAGATCGCGCACGCGTTAAAGCTGGCACAGTGTGAGGACATTTTGGAGAAGATGCCGGAGGGGATGGATACGGTCATCGGGACGAAGGGCGTGTATCTGTCCGGCGGGGAGATGCAGAGGATCGCTCTTGCGCGTGCGATCCTGAAGGATGCGCCGGTAGTCATCCTGGACGAGGCGACCGCCTTTGCGGATGCGGAAAACGAATATCTGATCCAGAAGGCACTCAGTACGCTGCTGAAAGGAAAGACCGTGCTGATGATCGCGCACCGGCTGCAGACCATCACAGGCGCGGATCAGATCCTTGTCGCCGAGAAGGGAAAGATCGCCGAGCGGGGCACGCATGAAGAACTGATGGCAAAAGGAGGCGTCTACGCGCGGATGTATCAGGAATACGAGAGCAGCGTCTCATGGAAAATAGGAGGAAAAAGGAATGTTTCAGCGAATATTTCATTTGAGTAAGGAAGGGACCAGAGCCATTAGGAAAGCCTCCGTATGGCTTGCGCTTTTTCATCTTGCCACATTTTTGCCCGTGATCCCTCTCGCGGCGGTGAGCGAACAGATGATGCGGCATTTGTTTGAAGGAGGGCAGCATAAGATCGCGCTTCTCCCTTATATGGCGGCGCTGCTGGTTATCGTCTTTCTCATGTTTGTGGCATACAAGTTTGCTTATCACAAGGAATACCTGACCTCAGGGGAGGAGGAATATCAGCTTCGCATGGAGCTGGCGGACAAACTGAGACGGCTTCCGCTTTCTTTCTTCGGAAGAAGGGAGCTGAGCGACTTAACCTCCGTGATCATGGATGACGTACAGACGGTATCGCATGTGCTGTCCCAGTCGGCGGCGGAGCTTCTAAGCGGATTTCTGAGCGGCTTTGCGGCGCTTTTTCTGCTGGCGGTTTACGATATCCGGCTTGCGGGATGCCTCGCAGCGTGCCTGCCGGTCGCGGTGCTCGCCATGGCGCTGTCCAGAAGGATCTCCGAGAAAACCAACCGCAGGAACCGCGAAAAGAAGCTGGAGGTCAGCGACGGAGTGCAGGAATATCTGGAAAATATAAAGCTGCTACGGACGACCAGACGGATCGTCGAATACCAGAAGCAGCTTGCAGGGAAGATCAAAAAGCTGATCCCGGGGCAGGTGCTCTATGAACTGCTGGCGGGACTCAGCATTTCCATCTCCTACAACGCGATGCGTGTCGGGCTTGGACTTGTCATCATTTATGGAGCACGGCTGCTTGTCGCGGGGGAGATCACACTGTTTAAGTTTCTCGTCTTTTTATATGCGGCGGTGCGGATCTATGAGCCGTTCACCAGCGCGTGTGAGCATCTCGGCGATTTCATCGCGTCGCTTGTCAGCGCGGGAAGAGTCAACGCGCTTCTCGCCGAGGAAGAGCAGACCGGCACAGAGGTAAAGCCGGACCGGTTCGACATCGAATTCGACCATGTGGACTTTGCCTACAACGAGGAAAAGGTGCTGGAGAATGTCTCCTTTGCGGCAAAGCAGGGGGAGATCACCGCTCTTGTTGGACCGTCCGGATCCGGCAAGAGTACGCTTACCAGACTGGCGGCAAGGTTCTGGGACGCAGGGGCCGGAAGAGTGCTGGTCGGAGGAAAGGATATCCGGGGCATAGCGCCGGAAAAGTTGTTGGAGAATTATTCCATCGTCTTTCAGGACGTTGTGCTGTTCAACGACACGATATACAATAATATACGGATCGGAAAGGCGGATGCGACGAAGGAGGAGGTATACCGTGCGGCACGGCTGGCCGCCTGCGACGAGTTTATCGAAAGACTGCCGGAGGGGTACGATACGGTCATCGGTGAAAACGGCAAGACCCTTTCCGGAGGGGAGAGGCAGAGACTGTCGATCGCGCGTGCCTTTTTGAAGGATGCGCCCGTGATCCTGTTGGATGAAAGCACGGCGAGCATCGATCCGGAAAACGAGACGAAGATCCAGCAGGCGATCGGAAGGCTGATCGAGAATAAGACGGTACTCATCATAGCGCACAAGCTGCGCTCGATCGCAGACTGTGACAAGATCGTGGTCCTGAACGAGGGAAAGGTGGTGGAGGAAGGCACGCACCGGCAGCTTCTGGACAGAAAAGGACTGTATCACAAGCTGTACCATCTGCAGCGTGAAAGCCTTGCGTGGAAGATCAAAGCATAAAAGAGAAGAGGAAGGTCTGCGGCGGGAAAGCGGCAGATCTTCTTTTGCATTTAGGAGGGGATGTGGTAAACTATAAGAACGGACCTTTTGCAGACGGATAGGGAACAGACGCCATGTACAGAAGGCGGAGACAGGGGAGGCTTTGGCAGATGCTGTATATTATGAGACACGGAAAGACGCAGTGGAATGAACTGCATAAGCTGCAAGGACATACGGATATTCCGCTGAACGAGGAAGGGCGGCAGATGGCAGAGCGGGCCAGGCAGCAGTACTGCGACGTTCCGATCGACGTCTGTTACTGTTCCCCTTTGAGCCGGGCGAGAGAGACGGCTGAGATCGTTCTGCGCGGCAGGGACATTCCCATCGTGTGCGACGACCGGCTGATCGAGATGGGCTTTGGCGTGTATGAGGGGATGCAGAACTGTTTCCGGGACCCGGACAATCCGATCCGCGCGCTCTTTAAGGATCCGGCGCACTACGTGACAGTGGAGGGCGGTGAGAGCTTTCAGGAGCTCTACGAGCGAACCGGGGCGTTTCTGCGGGAGGTGGCAGAACCGGAGCTGAGAGCCGGAAAAGATATTCTGATCGTCGGCCACGGCGCGATGAACTCAAGCATCCTCTGTCAGGTCAGAAAGATTCCGCTCGAGCATTTCTGGGACGCAGGGATCGAGAATTGCAAGCTGGTGCAGCTCATCTAGGAAAGCGATACCAGGAAGCAGGATGGAAAACGGTAAAGATAAGAGGTAGAACATGGATACGAAAATCTCAAGGCGGTGGCAGATGAGATCTGCGGCGATGTGACAGAGGACGGAATTTATCACTACTGCCTGCAAAAAGGGTTGATCTAGTGATTTTGCAGTAGTAT
>OIZL01001196.1_pt1 | contig 15095 bp, 12 predicted proteins | sample 1588541 | NCBI WGS metagenome assembly OIZL01 (sample SAMN03283285) | human gut metagenome | biome: human-associated habitat; material: feces | host: Homo sapiens | place: Peru | collected 2012 | reverse complement strand
CCGAACACAGAAGTTAAGCACCTAAACGCCGACGATAGTGAATAGCTAAAATAGGTCGTTGCCAATATTTTTTTATGCCCAAAAACTTTAAACAAAAGGATTGGGCTTTTTAAAAGAACAAATAATTTTCCCAATAAATTTATACTATTTTTTTACATATTTAACAAATTATTAATGTATAATTAAGTATATATAATTACAATTTACAATTAATATGATATAATTTAAAAGAGGTGAATTATGAGAGTTGTAATAAGTGCTGGTGGCACTGGAGGACACATATATCCAGCAATAGCCATTATTAATAAAATCAAAGAAGAAGAACCTAACAGTAGCTTTTTATATATAGGTACCTCAGATCGTATGGAAAAAGATTTAATACCTGAATTAGGAATTAAATACGAAGAAATTTCTATAAGCGGTCTAAAAAGAAAAATAACCCTTGATAATATAAAAGTCTTATTTAAATTTCTAAAAGCCAGAAATAAATGTAAAAAAATAATAAAAGAGTTTGATCCGGATGTCGTTATTGGTGCCGGTGGTTACGTAACAGGACCAGTAATTTGGGCGGCAAAGAAACTAGGTAAAAAGACCTTTATTCACGAACAAAATTCAGTTATTGGTTTATCAAATAAATATTTAACTAGGTATGCCGATAAAATTGGTGTTTCGTTTGAATCAACCCTTAATAAATTTCCTGGCGATAAAGTAGTTCTAACCGGTAATCCGTGCAGTGAAAAAGCTTTATCTATGAAAAAAGCCAATAAAGCAGATTATGGTTTATCTAAAGACAAAAAACTAGTCTTAATAGTAATGGGAAGTTTAGGAAGCAATAGTGTTAATGAAAAAATCGTATCATTCTTAAATGACTTTAAAAATAAAGACTATGAAGTAATGTTTGTAACTGGAAACTCTTACTATGAAAAAGTAAAAAAACTAAAACTTCCTGATAACGTAAAGATCGCTCCATTCATATATGAAATGCCATCTTTAATGAAAGTCACAGACTTAATGGTAACAAGAGCCGGAGCCTCTACAATGAGTGAAATTTTAGTTCTCGGAGTTCCATCAATATTTATCCCAAGTCCATATGTAACCAACAACCATCAATACAAAAACGCTATGGATCTCGTTCGAAAAAATGCCGGACTAATACTCGAAGAAAAAGATTTAACAAAAGATAATTTAATTAATTTAATTGATTCAACATTATCTGACAAAGAAAAATACCAAGAAATAAAAAATAACTTAAAAAACATGGGAATAAAAGACAGCGGTGAAAGAATATATGAGATACTAAAAGGGATGATCTTAGATGATAAAAAATTTTTTTGATGAACACAATATTAATTATAAAGAAGAAATATCATTAAAAAACTACAATACATATAAAATAAATACTAATGCCAAATTTTTAGTATATCCAAGTAATGAAAAAGAACTAATATTAATTCTAAAAAAACTAAAAGAAGACAAAATAAAATATTTCATTTTAGGAAATGGTTCAAACATAATATTTTCTATGGACTATTATGATGGTGTAATTATCAAATTAGATAATTTAAATCATGTTGAATATTACGATGACACTGTAACTGTTGGTGCAGGTTGTCTATTAAGCAAAATAGCTCTAGAAACAGTAAAAAAAGGTTATTCTGGACTAATATTTGCCACTGGAATACCTGGTACTGTCGGAGCTTCTACAGCTATGAATGCCGGCGCATATAACAGTGATATGTCAAACGTCGTAAAAAGTGTCAAAGTATTAAATGAAAATAACGAAATAATTACTCTAAATAACAAAGATCTTATGTATACATACCGTGATTCATATCTAAAATCTCATAAAAATTTAATAGTATTATCCACAACCTTTAAACTTACTAAAGATGAAAATATTGAAGATATGAAAAAACAAATTGAAGAAAGATGCAAAAAAAGAATTGCTACCCAGCCTTTGAATGAGCCAAACGCTGGAAGCGTTTTTAGAAATCCGGATAATATGTATGCTGGTGAATTAATAGAAAAAAGTAATCTAAAAGGATATAATATAAATGGCGCCGAAATTTCTACGAAACATGCCAACTTCATCGTTAACAAAGGAGGAGCAACTGGTAAAGATATCATAGAATTAATAAAAAAAGTACAAAAAGAAATAAAAGAAAAATATAATGTAGATCTAAAATTAGAACAAATTATAGTTGAATAGGGTGATTTTATGCCAAAGCAGAAAGTTAAGGTAAAAATAACAAAGAAAAAAATTAATACTAAAAATATAATAATATTCTTAGTAATTACAATTATGTTGTATTTTGCCACTACTTATCTAATAAAATTACCTATTACAAACATCTATATCACTGGTAACAATATAGTAAGTGATAAAGAAATAATTAGTTTGGCCCATCTAGACAACTATCCACCATTTATAAAAACATACTTTAGAAATTTTAAAAAAGAAATAAAACAAAATGAATATATAAAAGAAGTTAAAATAAAAAGAAAATTTTTTGGTAAAATATACCTTGAAATAGAAGAATACACCCCTTTGTGTATTTATCAAGATAAACTTATTTTATCGTCTTCAAAACAAGTGCCAAATACATACAAAATAGACTATGTTCCCTATTTAATCAATAATCCAAGTGATATATATAACAAATTTATTGAAAATTTTTCTAAAATAAACAAAGACACCTTAGTAAAAATATCCCATTTTGAATATGTACCAAATGAAGTGGATAAAGAACGTTTTCTTCTTTATATGGTAGACAAAAATTATGTCTATATTACTCTTGATAAAATTGAGAAAATAAACAAATACAATTCCATTATTCAAGAATTAGAAGGTAAAAAAGGAATTATCTATTTAGATTCTGGGGATTACGTTGAAATTAAAGGTTGACATTCCTAAACACTTATTATATAATTAAATTGTAATAAATAGGTAGGTGGCTTATGAGATTTAAATTAAATAATAAAGGACAAACTTTAGTAGAGTATGTTTTGATTATTTCCTTAATAACCGTTGTTGCCATCGCGGTTGTAAAGATATTTGGTGGCTATTTAAAAGATGCTGTAACCAAAATGGGATGCGAAATGATGGGAAAAGAATACGTTGAAGCAGATAAGATAGGAGAAGCTTACTGCAAAGGCGATGAAAACAAGTTGATCGGAGAATAATGCCAAGGCTGTATAAAGCCTTTTTTTGATGCCCTCAAAAAATCTATAAAGATAAATAAAAAAATAGACATAAATTACAAATAAAAGCATAAAATTTTTAAGAAATTAGCATTTAACTATTGACATTGCTAACAAATGGTAATATAATTAATTTAGCAATTGAAAGATAGTATTGCTAGGGAAGTGATATATTGATAACAAATAGGCAAAAAGACATCCTGAAATTTATTGTTGAAGAATATGTCAAAACAGTAAAGCCTGTAAGTTCAAATGTTATTTGTGAACACTTGAATTGCTCCAGTGCTACTATAAGAAACGAAATGGTTATTTTGGAAGAATTAGGATTTTTGGAAAAAAATCATTATGCTTCAGGACGGCAGCCAAGTGAAGCTGGATACAAATATTATGTAGAAAATTTAATGACTCCCAAAGATTTAACCGGTGAAGATATGTTAAAACTTCAAACAATATTTCATAATCAAACATTAGTATTAAGTGATGCTATTGAAAAAAGTTTGCAATTAATTACAGAGTTAACTAATTATACATCAGTTGTATTAGGAAAAACTTCAAGTGAAAACAGATTAAAAAAAGTTGAAGTTATTTCCCTTGAAGAATATAAAGTATTAACTATGTTAATTACTGATAAAGGCTATGTTGAATACAAAAACTTATACCTTCCAAACACTGATATTGAAGAAGTAATAAAAACAGTTAACCTAATTAATAAAATGATTGCTGGTACTCCAATCAATGAAATTAATGAAAAATTGGAGTATGATGTTAAGCCAATCATCGGTCAATATGTAAAACAACATGAAGTTTTATATAATGCCTTTTACGATGCCTTTGCTAGCTTTACTAACAAAGCAAGTGATATTCATTTTACTGGAAAAAACAATTTCCTTAAACAACCAGAATTTAACAATATTGAAAAAGTAAAAGAATTATTAAATAAATTTGATGATGTCGAAACTATTAGTGAAATGGAAGAACAAAAAAATGGTATCAATATATATATTGGAAAAGAATCTGAATTATCCGATGACGTTTCAGTAATAAAAACAAAATATAATTATGATGGTGAAGAAGGAACTATTGCAATCATTGGACCTAAAAGAATGGAATATGAAAGAGTAGTTAATCTTCTAAATTATATTAAAGAAAATATTGAAGAAAAAACTAATGATTAGAAAAGAGGTAACAATGAGTAAGAAAAATAATGAACAAAACATGCATAAATGTAATTGTCAAGAACATCATTCTAAAGAGGAAGATAATAAAAAAGAAACTTCTTGTGAATGCCAAAAAGAATCATGCGAATGTCAAGAACACGATAAAGAAACAAGCGAGCTTCTATTAAACCGCATTAAAAATTTAGAAGATGCCTTATTAAGAAACCAAGCAGAGTTATTAAATTATCGTAAAAGAAAAGATGAAGAAACAGCTAGAATCTTAAAATATGCTGAAGAAGATATTTTAAAAGGATTCTTACCAATACTAGATAACTTTGAACGTGCTATTACAATGGATGATAACAATTTCGGTGACGAAACGTCAAAGTTTCTTGAAGGTTTCCGTATGGTATATAACCAAACAAAAACATTGCTAGAAAAATTTGGAGTTAAGGAAATTGATTCCTTAAACAAAGAATTTGATCCAGCAAGTGCCCAGGCCATTGCTACTGAAAAAGATGAAAGCAAAGAATCAGGCATTGTCTTAAAAGTATATCAAAAAGGATATATGTATAAAGATAAAGTGCTACGTACAGCAATGGTAATAGTTAATGAATAATATAAAGGAGAGGATAAATATGAGTAAAATAATAGGAATTGACTTAGGTACAACAAATAGTTGTGTTGCCGTTTACGAAGGAGGGGAAGCAAAAGTAATTACTAACCCTGAAGGAATGCGTACAACACCATCTGTTGTAGCTTTTAAAAAAGGAGAAATAATTGTCGGACAAAAGGCTAAAAACCAAATGATAACTAATAAAGATACAATTTCTTCTATAAAAAGAAAAATGGGAACAAGTGATAAAGTTCACGCTAATGACAAAGATTATACTCCCGAAGAAATATCAGCAATGATACTTGGTGATTTAAAGAAAACCGCTGAAGCATACCTTGGTGAAAAAGTAACTAAAGCAGTTATAACTGTTCCAGCATACTTTAACGATGCTCAACGTCAAGCAACTAAAAATGCTGGTAAGATTGCTGGCTTGGAAGTAGAAAGAATTATCAACGAACCAACCGCTGCCGCTTTAGCTTATGGCTTGGATAAACAAGATAAAACTCAAACAATTTTAGTATATGACCTAGGTGGAGGAACATTCGATGTATCAATACTAGAACTAGGAGATGGCGTTTTTGAAGTAAAAGCAACAAGTGGCAATAACAAACTTGGTGGAGATGACTTTGATGAAAGAATAATGGACTGGATGGTAAAAGAATTTAAGAAAGAATCAGGAATAGACTTATCATCAGATAAAATGGCTATGCAAAGAGTAAAAGATGCTGCTGAAAAAGCTAAAAAAGATTTAAGTGGTATGACATCTACAGAGATTTCCTTACCATTCATATCTCAAGGAGAAGACGGCCCAATTCATTTAAATATGAGTTTGACTAAAGCAAAATTTGAAGACCTAATTAGTGACTTAGTTGAGTCAACTCTAGAACCAGTAAGAAAAGCTATGAAAGATGCTAAATTAACTAAAAATGATATAGATAAAGTATTATTAGTAGGAGGTTCAACAAGAATACCTTGTGTTCAAGAACTTGTTAAAAAAGAATTAGGAAAAGAACCTTCTAAAGAAGTTAACCCAGATGAAGTTGTAGCTATGGGTGCTGCTATTCAAGGTGGTGTTTTAACTGGAGATGTTAATGATATTGTATTACTAGATGTCACACCATTATCATTAGGAATTGAAACTCTTGGAGGAGTAATGACAGTATTAATTCCAAGAAATACAACTATTCCAACAAGCAAGAGTCAAGTATTCTCAACTGCTGCTGATAACCAACCAGCTGTAGATATTCACGTATTACAAGGTGAAAGAAGTATGGCAAGTGACAACAAGACATTAGGAAACTTCCAATTAAATAACATTCCACCAGCACCACGTGGAGTACCTCAAATTGAAGTAACTTTCGATATTGATGCCAACGGAATTGTTAATGTAAAAGCTAAAGATTTAGGAACAAACAAAGAGCAATCAATTACCATCACTGCAACTAATACTCTAACAGATGAAGAAATTGACAAGATGATGAAAGAAGCAGAAGCTCACAAAGAAGAAGATAACAAGAAGAAAGAAGCTGCTGATACTAAAAATGAAGCAGAACAAGTAATCTTTATGACAGAAAAAGCTCTAAAAGATCTAGGAGATAAAGTATCTGAAAAAGATAAAAAAGAAGCTGAAGAATTAATGAAAAAAACTAAAAAGTCATTAGAAGGCGAAGATCTTGAAGAAATTAAAAAGAATAAAGATGAATTATTAAAGAAGGCTAATGAATTAGCAACAAAAGTATACGAAGAAGCTGCAAAGCAAAATAAAGGAACTGAAGAATCATCAGAAACAAAAGAAGAAACACATGAAACAAAAAAAGATGACGACGTAGTAGATGCAGAATATACTGAAAAATAATAGATAAAAATTAAACAAAGGAAATAAGTTCTAGTTATTCCTAGAGCTTATTCCTTGTGTTTATAAGGAGGTAACATGAATAAAAAAGATTATTATGAAGTCCTTGGTGTTGAAAAAACTGCCTCTGCTGATGAAATAAAAAGTGCTTTCAGAAAATTAGCCAAGAAATATCACCCCGATGTTTCTAAAGAAGAAAATGCTGCCGAGAAATTTAAAGAAGCTCAAGAAGCATATGCTGTATTGTCCGATCCAGAAAAACGTAAACAATATGATCAATTTGGTCATAATGCCTTCAATAATAATGGAAGTGGCTTCTCTGGATTTGAAGGCTTTGATTTCGGTAACATGTCTGATATTTTTGATGATTTATTTGGAGGAATGGGCTTTTCAAGTTCTCGTGGCAGAACAAAGAAAACTAACAGTCCAAGAAAAGGTAATGATATTCTATATCGTATGACCATTGATTTTGATGAAGCTGTTTTTGGAACTAAAAAAGACATTAAAATTGATGTTGAAGAAAATTGTCCTAAATGTGATGGAGCAGGTGGGTTCGATCAAAAAACATGTTCTGAATGTCATGGTAGTGGTACCGTCACGCAAGAACAACGTACAATATTTGGTAGTTTCTTATCAAAGACTACTTGCCCATACTGTCATGGTTCAGGATCAACATTTGAAAAAACATGTGATGAATGCCGTGGTAAAGGTAAAGTAACCAACAGAAAAACTATTACTATAACAATTCCTGCCGGTATTGATTCAGAAAATAGATTACGTATTGCTGGTAAAGGCGGAGCTGGCACAAATGGTGGCTCTAATGGAGATTTATATATAGAGTTTACTGTAAGAGAACATGAATACTATCATCGTGAAGATGATGATGTTTATATTGAATTACCATTAACCATCACCGAAGCCACTCTTGGAGCTAAAAAAGATGTTCCTACATTGTATGGAAAAGTTGAATTAACAATTCCTGCTGGAACCCAAAACGGTGAAAAGATGCGTCTTCGTGGAAAAGGTATTGAAAATGTTAATACCAAGAAAAAGGGTGACATGTACGTTATCACAAAAGTAATTATTCCTGAAAAGTTAACCCGTGAACAGAAGAAACTATTCGAAGAACTATCATATACCGATCTAGAAAATAGTAAATACTTTAAAACATATAAAAATTGTGTCAAATAGATGCAATTTTTTTTTAATTTTGATATAATAAAAACGAGAAAGGTGATAATATGCAACGATATTTTCTAAAGGAAAAACAACAAGATACACTAATACTCTATGAGCAAGATCTTCATCACATAAAAAATGTAATGCGCTACAAAGAAAATGATCAAATTGAAGTAGTGTGGAACGGTATGGTATATCTTTGTAATATAGATGTACTTAGTCCCTTAAAACTATCCATCATCAAAGAATATCAAGAAGATCGTGATTTAAATGTCTCACTAACTATAGCAGTCTCTCTTGTTCAAGAACAAAAATTTGATTTAATCCTTCAAAAATTAACCGAACTAGGAGTATCAAGAATTATTCCTGTAAAAACTTCACGCAGTATTGTCAAAATAGATCCTAAAAAAGTAGAAAACAAAATAAATAGGTGGCAAACTATCTGCAAAGAAGCCAGTGAACAGTCGCATAGAACAACTATTCCAGAAGTGACGAATATCATGTCATTAAAAGAATTAACAACTATACCTACACAATTAAAATTGATTTGTTCATTAAACAACTTAACAAAACCACTAAATGAATATTTAAATAAAGATATAAAAGAAATTCTCTTTATCGTAGGCCCAGAAGGCGGCTTCACTAAAGAAGAAGAATCATTCTTAATAGAAAACTCTTATAAACCAGTATCATTAGGAAAAAGAGTCTTACGTGTAGAGACTGCAGCAATATATATATCTAGCATAATAAATTACATATATGGGGGCTAAATTATGAATATAATTATAAATTTTTATAAAGAATTAGATACTTTAAATTTAATAATATTTTGGGGCGTTATCATTGTCATTATTCTATTACTAATATTTGCTATCGTTATATCCAACAAAAATAGAAAACTAAAACTATTGCTAGAAAAGAAAGAAGAAAGCCATTCTAATGAAAAAGAAAATATAGAAATTACTAATAATGCCATTAAAGAAAATATAGTTAAAGAAGTTTATAATGAACCAATTATACCAAATGATATTAAACCACATAAAGATGATACTTCAAAAGTATTACCAGAAAATAAAGAAGATAAAGAATTACCAGATGAAAAAGAGTTTATTGCAGAAGAACATGTAATAACTTATCATAAAGAGCCACTTTCACAATCTTCAACTCAAGTAATAGGAGCTTTTTCACAAAGAAATGAAAAATCCTTCTCACAGCAAGAAGATTTGATAAAAAGACCCACTAATGCTCCATATCAAAAAAATGTTCTAAGAGAAATGTCTTTGAATCAAACATCTCCAATAGGTATAACAAAACCGATATCCAAAGAAGAAACTAAAGCCAAAGAACTAAATGACGTTTTATTAGAAAAAGTAGTCGTAGAAGATTATCCACCTAAAGCAAGTGAAATAATTAATACTCCAAAAGCCTCATCACAAGACACAACTACACCAATAAATAAAACTAAAGAAACAAGCTTCAATTCCTTTGCTTCAGCATCAAAAGAAGTTGATATAACTATTCCTAAAGTAGAAATCGATATACCAAAATACCAAGATAAAAAAGAAGACGTAGTGTTATCTAGAGAAAAAATAAATATACCAAAATATCAGAAAGAAGAACCAAAAGAGCCTAAACAAAATGATAAATATCTTGAAGAAGTGTCAAATAAATTATCTACTGCTAAATATCAAGATGGTATTATCCGTACTGAATATGAATTAAAACAAGAGGAAGAAGCTATCATTAGTTATGAAGAATTAATGAAAAAAAAGGATAGTATTCAAATAGTGGATGAAGAAGAAGCTGTAATCAGTATTGATGAACTTATGAAGAAAAAAAATGAAGAAGAAAAGTTATATAACTTGTCTCCTGAAGAAGAAAACGACAAGTTCTTAAAAGAATTAAAAAGTTTTCGCCACGATCTATAATATTTATTATAATAATTTAAATAGTTAATATAGTGTTTCTACTAGTTAACTATTTTTTTAATATCACAAAAACTGTCATAAGAGATATAAAATACAATTAAAAAATATCCCATAAATTCAACAAATCATCAAAATATATTTGACTATTTTTGATATTAATAGTATATTTATAATAGGAGAATTGTAATGGAAAGTATAAATAATCAAGAACAAAAAAATGAAAAAGTAGCTGATAATATAATAAGCGAAAGAAAACAACAAATTTATCAAATTGAAGATAGAATAGATTCAGAAAAAAATAAATTAAATAAAATTTCTGACATCGAAGATAATTTTATTGCACTAAACAAAAGTTTAAATAGATGTATTGAATTAGTATCTTCATCTGTAAAAAGTAAAAAGAACACATACATGTATGAAGATATGCGCATTAGTAATAATACTTTGTTAAATAGAGTAAGTAATACTCTAGATGAAGAAAGAGATGCAGTCAATAAGAATATTAAAAATTTATATTCTGAGAAAAGTAAAATAGAAGATGAAGCAAAAGAAAAAGAATAGAGGTGTTATCATATGCAAGTAGTAATGATCCAAAAAAATAAACTATATAAATATCCATTTCCTAATGAAAATATTACTACCTATTGGCTTAAAGATATGGACACCTACGGAAATGAGAGATCTCTAATATCCCTAGAAAAAAAAGATAGTGGTTGGTATCTTGTAAGTAATTCTACTTGTATTATTGAAAATAACGGAGCTAAAGTTAACGAAATATCTCTAAGCCTAAACGATTTTATTAAAGTATCTATAAATGATAACAATAATGAGTCCTATGCACTAATCTACATCTGTGAAGAAAATGACCTCTCTTATAACTCATATGAAGTATTAGAAGATGGCATCTACACCATAGGTAAAAATAGTAGTCAAAATATTATTCTCGGAAGTGATTATATCAATGAAGAACATGCTACTATTACCAAGAAAGATCATAGATATCTTATTAAAAGTAAAGATATAAATAGTTTTGTATATGTAAATAATAATCGAGTTAATGGTAAGATTCTAGAAAATGGTGACATAGTATTCATCTATGGCTTTAAGATAATTGTTTTAAATGATTACTTAATAATCAATAACTGGAGAAATTCTCTTAAAATTAATACTCCTAGCATTATAGAAAAATCATTACCAGAGTATACAAGCCCTCTTTTAACTACTGAAGAAGATGATAATGCCACTCTTTATAATGAGAATGATTATTATTCACGATCTCCACGTTTCTTAACAACTATTGTAGAAGAAGACTTAAAAATAGATAGCCCTCCAGGAAAAATAGAAGCTGATGAAACCCCAGTATTATATACCATAGGGCCAATGTTAACGATGTCGATGTCGTCTATTGTTAGTGCCACTGTATCAGTAATGAATTTAAAAAATGGCTCTGGTAGTATCGTGAGCACTCTTCCTGCCATAATCGTATCCGTGACTATGCTAACATCAACATTATTATGGCCAACGCTTATGAAAAAATATAACAAAAAAAGAACTAAAAAGAAAGAACAAGAACGCCAGCAAAAATATGTTGATTACTTAAATGAAAAGCGTACTCATATTGAAAACTTTCGAGTTAATCAATTACAAGTATTAAATGAAAACTATAAAGAACCACGAGAATTAGCAACAGTTATTGTTAATAAAAAACGTAATCTATGGGAAAGATTAATAGATAGTGAAGATTTTCTTCATGTAAGATTAGGCCTTGGTACCATCCCATTAAAAATAAAACTAAGTTATTCCCTAGAAGATTTTACCATGGTCGAGGATAATTTAAAAGATGAATTAAAAAAGATTGTTGATAGTTCTAAAGATATTCCAAATGCTCCAGTCACTATTAGCCTAACAGAACGTAATAAACTAGTATTAATTGGAGAAGATTATTATCGTAAATCTATGTTGAAAAGCCTTATCTTACAATTAGCAACATACCATTCATATGATGAATTAAAACTAGTATTCATGATTAATGATAATATTGATGAAATTTGGGATAGTGTTAAAATACTTCCCCATACTTGGAGTAATACTAGAGATATAAGATTCTTTGCTACTAATTATGATGATATGTCAAAAATATCTTTCTATCTAGAGCAAGTTTATACTGCTAGAAAATATACTGAAGAAAATGGAAAAAGAACAATTAGTAATCTAACGTATCGTGATGTTTCTCCATATTATTTAATTGTTATCGATAACATTAAGAAAAATCGTAATATTGAAATAATTAATAAAATCCTAACTGAAGAACGTAATTTAGGATTTGGCTTAATAATTCTAAATGATGGAATCGCCAATTTACCTAATGAATGTAATGACTTTCTTACTGCTGCTGGAGAAAAATCAGCAATTATTAAAAATGACTTAAATAAAAATAATCAACAAGTATTTGTTATGGATAATACAGACGATATTGACTTACCATATCTTTGTGAAAGATTATCAAATATACCTATCAAATTACCACTAATGCTAGATGAAATGAAATCTTCATTAGGATTCCTTGAAATGTACAAAGTGGGTAAGGTAGATCAACTAAACATTCTTGATCGTTGGACTACAAATAATCCAGTTAACAGTCTAAGTGTTCCTATAGGTATCCATACTGATGGTGAATTATTCAATCTAGATCTTCATGAAAAATTCCATGGACCACATGGCTTAATAGCAGGTATGACTGGTAGTGGTAAATCAGAGTTTATTATTACCTTCATCTTATCAATGTGTCTAAACTTTAATCCTGAAGAAGTATCGTTTGTCTTAATAGACTATAAAGGCGGAGGCTTAACCGGAGCCTTTGAAAACGAGTTAACAGGTATTAAACTTCCACATCTAGCAGGAACTATAACAAACTTAGACGCCGCTGAAATTAAACGTAGCCTATCATCAATCGAAAGCGAATTAAAACGCCGTCAAACTCTATTTAACCAAGCAAAAATAAAATTAAATGAAAGTACTCTTGATATCTATAAATATCAAAAACTATATCGTGACGGTCTTCTAGAAGAACCTATCTCACATTTATTTATCATAACTGATGAATTTGCTGAATTAAAAAGTCAACAACCAGAGTTCATGGATGAGTTAATCTCTACTGCTCGTATTGGCCGTAGCCTAGGAGTTCACTTAATTCTAGCTACTCAAAAACCAAGCGGTATCGTAGATGATCAAATATGGTCAAACTCAAAATTTAAAGTATGCTTAAAAGTACAAGAAAAATCTGACAGTATGGATGTTATAAAATGTCCCGATGCTGCTGCTCTAAAAAAAGCCGGAAGATTCTACTTACAAGTAGGATATAATGATTACTTTGCTATGGGCCAAGCCGCTTATGCTGGTACTAAATATATTCCTCGTGATAAAATAGTCAAGTCTGTTGATAGAAACATCTCTTTCATCAATAACATCGGTGACACCATTAAAAGTATTGAAACTACTAAAAGAGAAGAAGTCAAATCAATGGGTGAAGAACTACCTAATATACTTAAATATATCTATGACATTGCCAAAGAAAAACATCTTTCTGCTAATAAATTATGGTTAGATAAAATTCCAAATAAAATATATGTAAATAATCTTATTAATAAATATTCATTTGTTCCAAAAAAATGGGATATATCTGCTATTGTCGGAGAATATGATGATCCAGAAAATCAACGCCAAGACCTATTAACCTTAGATATGAATGAATCAGGAAATACTTTGATATATGGCGTTAGTGGTAAAGATATAATTCTCTCATCAATCATCTATAGCCTAATTATTACACATAGCCCTGAAGAATTAAATATCTATATTCTAGACTTTGGAACTGAAATGTTTGGAATATTCAAAAAAGCTCCCCAAGTAGGAGACGTAATATTCTTAAATGAAACAGAAAAAATAGCTAACTTCTTTAATACCATTATAAAAGAATTAGAATTAAGAAAAAAACTCTTCGTAGACTATAATGGTGACTACAATATATATATTAAAAATAGCGGAAAGACTATTCCAAGATATATAATTGTTATAAATAACTATGAATCATTAACTGAAAACTATGAAGACTATGTAGATATTGTTTCTAGTATCTCACGTGAAAGTGAAAAGTATGGCATATCATTTATAATTACCGCTTCAGGAGTAAATGCTGTCCGTGGTAAAACATCACAAAACTTTAATAAACAACTATGTCTTCAATTTAATGATCCAAGTGATTATTCTAGTATCCTAGGATCTACTCATGGACTTATCCCAATGGATGTTGTAGGACGTGGTTTAATAAAAATAGATGGCCGTTTATTAGAATTTCAAACAGCATATCCATATATCTGGGAAGAAATTAATCCATTTATTAAGAGTATTTGTGATAAATTAAATCAAACAATTAAAAGTAAAGCTGCTAAGATTAGAATATTACCAAATAATGTTAGAATGTCTGATATCTCTTCAGAAATTACTACTATTGGATCTGTTCCAATTGGTATACGCAAGGATACCCTAGAAGTATCAACATTTAATTTTGCTAGAAATCCAATTTCACTAGTATCAGCAGGAGACATTACTTGTCTAGATAAATTTATTCCATCATTAGCAGAAGTAATTGAAAACATTACAGGTATAGACTTATACTTAATAGATGCTCTAGATAGCATTAAAGATAAAACTAAGTTTACTAATTACTATAGTACTAACTACACTGAAGCATATAATAAACTAATTGAAGTATCTAACAGCACACCTACACCTAATAGCGTCTTCTTAATATTTGGCTTTGATACCTTCAAAAATGGCCTACCAGCAAATGATCAAACAAGATTAAAACAAATACTTAACAATCTAAAAACTAATCCACAGATAAAAGTAATTATCGTAGATGCTGTATCTAAAATTAAAACCTATGAATATGATGAATTCTATCGTAATAACGTTCAACCAAATAATGCTATATGGATAGGATCTGGCCTAACAGAACAATTTACTATAAAATCATCTACATATAATAAAGAAACTAGAAGTCAAATAGAGAACAACTTTGGTTATAATATTGATCGTGGAATAGCTAAACTAATAAAAGTAATAGACTTCTATACAAAAGAATAGGATAGGTGAATATATGG
>OIZL01001192.1_pt1 | contig 15147 bp, 19 predicted proteins | sample 1588541 | NCBI WGS metagenome assembly OIZL01 (sample SAMN03283285) | human gut metagenome | biome: human-associated habitat; material: feces | host: Homo sapiens | place: Peru | collected 2012 | reverse complement strand
AAGGTAAGCGCTCATATTCTCTATCCCAAGCTGCGCCATCCTCGCCTTTATCAAGCTGAGTTCTTTTTCATCTACGAAGAATTTGACCTGTATCGGTCGTTGACGGATTGCGGGTTTTCGCTTTTCTGACATTAACTGTACCTCAAAATCAGAATCGAGCCATTAAGAGCACGAATTTTTTATTCAAGAACTTCTTTGCAATATGCTATTTCTTCGGGAGAGAACAGGGATTGATATTCAGGTTTGCAAACAGAATTCTCCATCGTTAAATCTAATCTCCCGTAAAGACACAGCGTAGTAAAACCGTCTGATGTATTTCCTGTCTGGAGAGCATTTGCAATTAGCCGTTTAGCCGTTTCAACACCACCATACTTGGCTATCATCTGGTTAAAACGTGTGGGATTGTATCTACATTCTTTTTTTGCATGAAGCATCTTGGCGCGGATTTCCTCTTCAAATTTAATAGCCAATGGGTCCATGTGCCTACCCTCCTTGCAACGTCTTTGTCAAACTTTTCGCTCAAATACTTTTCCGCATTTTTGACATATAAATTTCGTTTTCCCATGTTTTCCGTTAATACCCGTTGCAATACCGACAGCAGTTCCCAATGGATTGAATAAACTGCCAATTGCTCCACCGACAGCGGCTTTGCCAACGGCGTTTTCCCGTTGTGTCGGACGCTTTGAAAAATATCGGCGTTGTGAACAAAAAAGAGGGCGCTCAGTCGTGAAAACGACCAAGCGCTCCAGTGGCACTATGCCTTTCGCGGTACGTGCGTCCACCACAGCAGCAACCCGCCGCCCAACAGGGACAGCAGCGCAATGACTTGGGATACGGAGAGGGCACCGATGAAGCCCCGGTACGCGTCACCCCGGAAGAGCTCCAGCACGAACCGCCCCACGCTGTACAGCAGCAAATACCAGCCCAGCATCCGCCGCCCGTCCGCTCTCCGCCGCGACATTCGCCGCAGCAGGAAAAACAGGCCGAACACCAGCGCCGCCTCGATCAACTGCACCGGCAGCAGCGGCACGCCGTTGGGCGCGATCTCCGAACGGGTAAAGGCAATGCCCAGCCGCTCCGACGGCTTTCCGTAGCAGCAGCCTGCGCAGAAGCAGCCCAACCTGCCGAACCCGTGGATCAACGGCACGATGGGCAAATATGCTGTCAGCAGCAGGGCGAATTCTCCGCCCGATAGCTTCGCGTAAAGCCAGACTGCCAGCAGGATCCCGTACAGCCCGCCATAAAAGACGAAGCCTGCATAGAGGTATTTGCGGCAAAAGGCCCCCATATCCGACGCCAGCAGAGGAAGATCAGCCCGCAGCTCCGGGAGCGCCGTCAGCAGCGACAGCAGCTTCGCCCCCACGAACATGCCGATCAGGCCGTAAATGAACACCAGCTCCGCGTCCGCCGCCGTCTCCGGAAAGCGCTTCTCCGCCCTGCGCAGATACAGAACCGCCAGCATGGCTCCCACAGCGGCCATCACGCCGTACATGGCCACGCGGTGTGAAAAAACAGTAATATAAGGCAGCATACAACTCCATAAAAACGATACGCTGCACCAAAACGGCGCAGCGTAACTCTTCCATCAAGCGGATAGGATCAATAGGCCAACAAGCCCGCGGCGCCGATGGCGCCGGCACAGGCCACACAAGCCACAAAGGCGATACCGCCGCCGATCAAACCGATGAGAGACAGCACGAAGCCGGCGGTGCGCAGGCCGCCATCAAAGCCCGCCTTTTTGGCGTTGCCGGCGCAAACCAGACCCACGATGCCCAGAATGACGGACACGATGGACGTGTAGCCAAAGAACCACAGCACAACAGCGATAATACCCAGCACCAGACTGGCGGTTGCCGCACCCTTACCGGGGATGTTTTGATTGCTTTCCATATGTTTCTCCTTTTGTGTGCATAATTGCAGTTATAGTATAGATAATATTTATCTAAAAGTCAATAGATATATATTATCTATACTACTACAAACGCATCTTAATTGAGGCGGTTATTCATATGAACAACAGGATCCGGGATCTGCGGGAGGATCACGACCTCACGCAGCAGCAGATCGCGCGACGTGATCGGCATTACCCAGCGAAAATACAGCTATCTGGAAACGGGAAAGCAGCAGCTTACTGAACCGCACCCCGTCAAGAGGACAGAGAAAAAATATAAAATTTCCCCGGTCAGCAGCCGAGCGCTGCTGGCCGTTTTTTATGCGGCGAGGCAAAGCGTGTGCTTTTCCATCGGCGTCAGGACGCCCAGATTACGCTGGACACGTCTCGTGTTGTAATAGCGAATATACTGCTGGATCATCTGGACAAGCTCGTGCTTGCCGGTGAACCGTCTGCCGTAATAGCGTTCCCGTTTCAGGATGCCCCAGAAGCCCTCCATCGGGCCGTTATCAATGCAATGCGCCACGCGGGACATACTCTGCGTCATCCCAGCCTGCACAAGCTTGTGGTGGAAGGTGCGGTTGGTGTACTGAAACCCTCTGTCGCTGTGGAACAAAGGATGCACGTCCGGATTGCCTGCACAGCCTTGTCGAAGGTTTTGAAAGCCAATGGGTTATCGTTGTGTTCACTGAGCACGTAGGACACAATGCGCCGGTCGCAGAGGTCTAAGATGGCGCTCAGATAGAGCTTGTGGATTTCGTTTCCCTCGTACCACTTGAATTCTGTCACATCGGTAAGCCACTTTTCGTTGGGCTTTTCAGCATAAAACTTCCTGTCCAGAAGATTTTCGGCAAGGTATTGCGGATTTTTTGCGTGTCTGGTGCAGCTGCGGCTTCCGTACTTGATCGTGGAGCGGATGTCTTTGACCCGGCAGATGCGGAGCACCCGCTTGTCGTTGACATGGATGCCGCAGTCATGGCGCAGGTCATCGTTGAGCCTCCGGAAAACTTGACTGAGTTGAAATCTCCATGAGCATGATACACCTTTATCCAGTTGCTGAGTTGACGTTCGTTTCACAGCTTATATTTTTTGCTGATTTCTCTGAGACTGCCAGTCCCGGACAGGTATTCCTGTACCGCCTTTAACTTTAGTTCTGATGGATAGACGCGGTTCCTCTGATATGATAAAAAGCCGTCTGTCCCTTCTGCTTCATATCGTGTGCTCCATCTATAGATCGTCGCTGTTTCGACACTTGCCTCTCGAGCTGCTTGAGCCAAGCTTATTTCCCCTTGTTGGTACTTCCTGATAATCTCCACTTTTTCCTCTGCGTTCAATTTGCTTTTTTGCGGCATAACAATGCTCCCTTCATGATGACAGTTTGTTTTTTCACTGTCTCTCATAAAGGGAGCATATCACGAAGTTGAGTGCCGCCTGTTTTGTTGTCCAATCCTGCTTGACAGATGCCGATTTTGTAATTTTCTTAAATTACTGTCTTATCAGCACACGGCGAAGGCCACTTCGGTATCATCGGTATTTCAGTCTGTCAAAAACCCCCTTATGTTCAATCCGGCTCTGACGACATGTGCGTCAAAAGGATGAAACCCCAGAGGTTTTCATACTTTGCGCGTTTTGCCGACCGGGAGCGTGAGCGAGAGGCGAAACTCGAAAAAACTCAAAAGAGTGGCGCTCAGCCACTCTTTCAAGTTTTAACAGGGGTTTTCATCCGTTCTGACGTGCATACCCTTAACAACCCCGGGGTTTATCAACAGGACAAATCAGGTTGCTTCAACGCCGATACCGAAAGGCTGACGCTCTTTGGGCGGATAAGCTATATCCCCCCCATTAATGGGAGTAAAGTCTCCGGAGATATTTCCATGGCGCCGCATGCTGATATAAAGCTAATATGCAAGCCCCCCATTGATCAGATATTTTGTCTAACAAATGGGGCGCTGTTTATTAGGGCCGCCTTCTTCACAATGCTTGTACAGATATCATATAAGAAGCTTCTGCATGTCATCAGGGAGCGGCGCACTCGCCGTTATGCTTTGGCCGGTAACAGGGTGCTTAAAGCTCACCCTGTATGCATGCAGCGCCGGCCTTGCTATAAACCCGCTTGCCTCGCCGTAAAGCCAGTCTCCCACCATAGGGCAGCCTATCGCAGCCATGTGCAGCCTTAGCTGGTGCGTCCTGCCTGTTTCAGGTATGAGCTGCACGGCGGCCATTCCGTTATGCTTATATATGGTTTTATAGCTGCTTATGGCCCTGCTTCCGTTTTCCGCTATGGCTCTTTTGTAGCGGGAGCCTTCCTCAAAGCCTATAGGCAGCTCTATTTTTCCGTATTCCGGCTCAGGTATTGCAGAAAGTATTGCTATATAGCTTTTTTCAAACGCTCCGCTTTCCATTTGCTTTTTTATAAGCGCGTGCATATAGCCAGATTTTGCAAGCGTCATCACACCTGTTGTGCCTCTGTCCAGCCTGCTTACGGGGTGAGGCCTTTCATCCGGCTTAAGGTAGTAATAAAGCGCGTCCTCTACCGTATCCATATCCGGTTCCCTTGTTGAAGAATGTACCGCCATACCGGCAGGCTTATTTATTATTATAAGCCACTCATCTTCATATAAGATGCTGAGGCTCAGCTTTTTGCCGCAGGGCCTGCCGGCTTCTGCATCGCTTACGATTATGCTCAGCTCATCGCCACGCTTAAGCACGGCCGTTGCGCGCGCATGTTCATTATTTATCGTTATTCCGTTTTCTGTCGTTTTGAGGCGGCGCAAATATGTATCGGACGCCATAAGCTCCCGCTTTATCACGCTTCCGGCGGTTCTTGACGCCATGCTTTCATCTATTTTTATGCTTCTTCTTTTCACCCGTTCATGTATCCCGTTTAGTAGATGGACGAAAGCTCGGCTCCGGTATAATAGTGCAGAAGTATCTCCCTGAATCCGGCTCCGTTTTCTGCCATAGCCTCCGCGCCGTATTGGCTCATGCCCACGCCGTGGCCGTAGCCTTTTGTCGTTACGGTAACGGTGTCCTTTGATATTTTTATCGTAAACGCCGTGCTTGACAGCCCAAGCGCGCGCCGAAGCTCCCTTCCTGTGGTTTTTATCGAGCCGAGCCTAAGCTGCGTCACGCGCCCGCTGCCGCTCCTGCTAAGTATCTCCACCTCATCCTCAAGCTTGTCTGCGGAAAGCCCTGTGCCGCTAATTGCTTTGTTCACGGCTTTTGCAAACTGCTTTCTTGAAAACGCAACCGTGTCGCTGTAATGCGCGAACTGCTCCTCGCCCGGGCTCGCTACGCTTTTAAGATACGGCGCGTCCCCGCCGAAAACGTTTGCCGCATCCTCCGTCATTCCTCCTGAGGAGGAATGGAACAGCGCCTCTATCGGTTCGCCATTATATGTAAGTATCAGCCCGCTCGTCCCGTTTACGGCGCTTTCAAGCCTGTCAAAATACATTGGCGCCCCAGCGCCCCATTTTTTTCCAAGCTCCTCCCTGTTCCTATATGCCTGGCAGCAGGTGCTATCCGTACACACGTCGGCGCCATGCCTTCCGCACGGAGTACCGCCAAGCGCCGCTATGCGCCTTGCAGTATATGTGCGCGCTGCCACAGCCTGAGCCTTAAGCGCCTCAAGCGAGAAGCTTGCCGGCATCTCTGCGGCGGTAACGCACAAAACGTATTCCTCAAGAGGAAGCGATATGTTCTCGCCGGCGTCGTCATCATAAACGCACACGGTTATGCCGCTGATATCCCCGGTCGTTTGCGTTTTCGTTTCGCCGTTTTCGTTTGATAGGTCGCTGCGCCTGGCTATAACGCAGCCGCGTATGCTCATCACTATAACGGACAGCAAAGCAGCGGCGGCCAATATGCGCCGGAGCTTTTGTATATTCAAATTTATCATACAGCAATGTATATGCCGTTTATTTGGGCTGAATGCAGGCCGTTAATATCATTTTCCATTCTTCCAGCTGTCTATAAGCAGCGCGAACCAGGGCTTGACCTTCGGCTGCTTGGGAGCGCCTATTTTTTCAACATCGCGGCCCATTCTTATGAATCTGAACATTCTTTCGGCTGCGCTGTCAAACTTCCTTGCCGCCTCTTCGCGGCTTTCGCCAGCCTGCCAGCCTATGCTCATTATTCCGGCATTCGTTATTGAGTAAAGCGTATCCGCGCCATCGGCCATTTCGTCCACCATCATGGCTATTGGCAGCCTTGCCTCGGCGCAGCGCTTTATAATCGAGTACATTGGCGCGCCTGTTGTCATTTCGGCTTTATCAAGCCTTTGGCAGCCTGTAACCACAAGGGCAGTGTTCTTAATCAGCCTTGTGAAGTTTATCATTTTAAGCAAATCATCATAATCGCGGCTGTATTCGCCTGAGCATATGGCGCACAAAAGCCCCGCAAAGCCCCTGCCTTTGTCTATATCCTTGCCGATAGCCTTGGATACGGCGTCTGTAAGCTTATCGGCATTTGCAACCGGCTCGCCATTTTCGCTTGCGTCCATGCACAGTATTCTGGCTTCTCCCAGTCTCAGGTGCATCAGCTCCGTATCGGCTCTTGCAATAAGGCCAAGCTTGTCGCTTGCGCACTCAAGCTCGCTGCCGTTCTCATCAAAAAACCTTATACCAAGCGCCCTTGCAAAGCCCATGCCGCCGTCGCCCATGTTATGGTCATGTACATCTATCACAATGCTCTTCAGCCCTTCATCAAGCGCACGCCTCAGCAGCTCGCCAACGCCTGAAGATGTTGTCGGCTCATTTTGCCCCGTTTGCTTCACTATATCGGCATCAAATGCGCAGGCGGTCTCTATAACTGCCGTTTTTCCCCTTAGCACGCCGTAATGAGCTTCTTTTTTGCAGCTGCCGTCCTGGCTGGTTATGCTCGTTTTTCGCATAGCGCCGTTGAAGGCCGTAACAACGCTTGCGGTAAAGCCTCCCTTGCCCATATTCAGCGGAAACGGCGTAAGCTTCACGCCCTGAAAATGCCGCCTTGCGGCAACAGTGATGCGCTTTATGGCCTCCGTACTGCTCATGCTTTGATAATCCTCTGGCGTGAGCAGCACCCTTATGCCCTTGCCGACAGGCTTACGGCGGCCTCTTTTTTTAGGTACGCTCAACCCGTCCAGCGTACCGTCGCCGCCTTCAATCTTTCCGTTTGACTTTATCTGCCCAAAGTAGTCAAGCTCGCCTATGTCAAGCAACCTGTTGTTTTCAACAAACGGCCTGTTGTGTACAAGGTACATGTCAAGCGCGGCGTCGCCCGCTATGGCGTGATACACCTTGCGCATCTGCTTGAGCTTTCCGCCCATAAGCACAACAAGGTAAATGTCGCCCTCCTCATCTACGCCGCCGAACTCGCTGAACGGGTCGGGACCGCCATAAAGCATAAGCTCCTCAAGCTCGCTGAGCGTAAGCACGGAAAAAATGCCTTCGTATATTTTTCTTGCAAACTCTTTTGGCGGCTGCTCCGCCATAGCCGCAAACCGCACGCCGAGCGCGAACTTACTTATCTTCATATGAGCCTCTCCCCGAATTTGTAAACATTTAGGTATTTATATTATAGCTTGCGCGCGCCGTATGGTCAAACGGATAAAAATGCGCTATTATAATATGTAAAATATTATGTTGACGGAGAATGGATAATGATAACGCTTGAACAGGTGAAGACCGACCCATCTATAAAAACATATATACGCATGGCGGATGCCTCTTTGGGCGAGCTTGGGTTTACCGAGCACAGCTTTGCGCATGTCGGCAAAACGGCTGAGGTTGCGGCATATATATTGACAACGCTCGGCTACGGCCAAAGGGAGATAGAGCTTGCGAAAATAGCCGCCTATATGCACGACATAGGCAACGTCGTGAACCGAATAGACCATGCGCAGAGCGGCGCGGTCATGGCGTTCAGGATACTGGACAGGCTTGGAGCCGACGCCGAGGACATAGCCGAAATAATAGCCGCGATAGGCAATCACGACGAAGGTACAGGCGTTCCCGTAAGCGCAATTTCAGCAGCGCTAATAATAGCGGATAAAACGGACGTGCGCTATACCCGGGTCAGGAAAAGCGAGTTTGCCGCATTTGACATACACGACAGGGTCAATTTTGCAGTAAGGGAAGCAAGCACCACAATAGACGATGCGCACAAGAACGTCACGCTTACCATGACTATAGATACGCAGTATTGCTCCGTAATGGATTATTTTGAGATATTTCTCAAGCGCATGCTGCTTTGCCGCAAGGCTGCCGAAAGGCTGGGGCTTACATTCAGGCTTGCCATAAACGGCCAGAGCCTGCTATAACGGCCCGAAACAAAATAACGCGCTGAACTTATAATAGCGCTATGATTAGGCTATAATAATGCTATAACCAAAGCTTTAATAAAAGGTAGTGAGAGATATGGAAACCAACTCCACACGCTGCATGTATGTGCTTTTTTCAAGGCAAAACACCAGGATCGGCCGCTTTATAAGAATATTCTTAAGGAACAGCCGCTATTCTCACGTTGCGCTTTCGCTTGATGAAAAGCTTTATACGATGTATTCCTTTTCAAGAAAAAGGCATGATTCGCCCTTTTTCGGAGGATTCGTCAGGGAGTATCCGGTACACTATATAATACGCAGCAAAGATGTGCCTATAAAGCTATGCCGCGTGCAGTTTGATGAAAGCGAATATGCCGGCGCAAAAGCAAGGCTTGAGGACAGCATATCAAGAAGCGATGAGCTTATATACAATCTTTTTGACGCCATCGTGCTTCCCTTTGGCAAAAGATGCCGGCTCAGGGATGCGTACACCTGCGTTAGCTTTGCCTCATACGTTATAGGCATGGATGATATCAGGAACATAGGCGAGCTTGAGAAAAGGCTTTCCGAATACACGGTCTATGAAGGCGGTCTTAACGAGCTTATAGAAAAATATTCCATTACTCCGCCTGAAAACGACGATTACTATGACCGCAAGGGCCTTATAGCCGCGACAAAGGATCTTATGCTGCTTTTGAGCAGCCTATTAAAGCGCTCAAGGCGCAGGCGCATAATCGCAGGATAGTTTTTGCGGATATGATCAGGGCCGCAGGGCCCTTGTTTTATTTATGATACGGCTCGTTGTTGATTATCTTGAACGCCCTGTATATCTGCTCAAGCAGCATTATCCTGAAAAGCTGATGCGGAAACGTCATATCTGAAAAAGAAAGCTTTAGCTCCGCCCTGTTCGTTACCGCCCTGCTCAGCCCGAGCGAGCCGCCTATCACAAACGCGATGCGGCTTTTGCCGCCGAGCATCATCTTATGTATATACTGGGAAAACGCAACGCTTGGCAGCTTCTTTCCTTCTATGCACAGCGCTATAACATGATCCCGCTCGTCTATTTTGGAAAGCAGCCTTTCGCCCTCTGTATCGATTATCTGCCGCTTGCCGGCTTCGCTTAAGCCTTCCGGCGCTTTTTCCTCGGCTACTTCTATTATCTCGCTATCGGCATAGCGGCCAATACGCTTGATAAGCTCCGCTGCGGCTTCCCTATAAAAGCTCTCTTTTATTTTGCCAACGCATATTATGCGTATGTTCATATCACACCTCGTACATCTCGCCCACCCTGCCGCGGTGCGCTATGCTCAGCTCAAAATCCTCGTCCGGTATATCCGCGGCCCTCAACGCCTGGCGCACGGTCTCAAGCGCAAGCTGCTCATAGTTGTTATGCTCGCTCAAATGCCCAAGCACCGCCCTCCTTACGCCGGTAGAATACAGCTTTATTAGCGCGGCGGCACAGGAATCGTTGGAAAGATGCCCGTATTCGCCAAGTATCCTCCTTTTTAATGGGTACGGATATGCCCCGACGGAAAGCATGTCCACATCATGGTTGGCCTCAAGCATCACAAGCGAGCTTCCTGCGGCGCAGGAAAGCAGCCTTTCGTCAAAATGGCCTATGTCGGTAAGCACGGTAACGCGCTTGCCGCCCGCGCTCAACGCAAAGCCAACAGGCTCGGCGGCATCATGCGGTATTGGTATGCTCAGCACGTTAAGCTCCCTTATAAAAAAGTCACGGCCACTCTCAAACACGCGCACAAGCTCGCCTGGCAGCTTGCCAACGGCGGCCGACATAGCCCGAAACGTGCCCTCGTTTGCATATACCGGTATATGGTGCTTCCTGCACAGCACGCCAACGCCCTTTGTATGGTCGCTATGGTCATGCGTAACGAGCAGCGCGTCAATTGAGCTTAACGGCGCGCCTATTGAGTCCATAGCCTTTGCCGCGGCGGAGCCGGCAAAGCCGCAATCTATAAGCACCCTTGCTCCCCCGCCCTCAACAAACAGCATATTGCCGGAGCTGCCGCTGAACACGGGACAAAAGCGCATATTAGTGTTAGTTCCTATCATAATGAGCTGCTTATCTTAAGTAGTCCGCAAGCCTATCGCTTACAGCCATGTATAATTTTACCCGCGCATGCCGCGCCCGTCAATACATGGCTATTGACAACGCCCGCCGCGCATTTTATCATTTACTAACAACGCTGAATAAAGGAGACTATTATGATAAAAAACAGGCTTTTCGCCACTCTCGCCATATGCCTTGCGCTGATTATGCTTTGCGCATGCTCTCTTACCGCCGAACCCGAGCAGACCGGCTCTGCGGACGCAGCTAAACCTTCTGATGGAAAAGGCGTCATCACCCACTATGCCACGATAGACATTGACGGATACGGCGTGATAACCGCTGCACTTTACGGCAACGATGCGCCGGAAAGCGTGGCCAACTTTGTCGAGCTTGCCCAAAACGGCTTCTATGATGGGCTGACCTTCCACAGGATAATGGCAGGCTTCATGATGCAGGGCGGCGATCCTGAGGGCAATGGCACAGGAGGCAGCGGCAAGACCATAAAGGGCGAGTTTTCCACAAACGGCTTTGAGAACAGCCTTTCCCACACAAGGGGAGCTATATCCATGGCAAGAGCTATGGATATGGACAGCGCAAGCAGCCAGTTCTTTATAGTGCATCAGGACTGCCCCGGGCTTGACGGTCAATACGCGGTGTTCGGCTACGTTACGGAAGGCATTGACGTTGTTGACGCCGTATGCGAGGCCGCAAAGCCCATAGACAACAACGGCACCATCCCCGCCGAAGAACAGCCGCTTATAAACAGCATAACCATAAAAGAGGCATAAAAAATACTATCTGCTTTTATAGCCTGTTCGGCATACGGATCTAATATTTCTCGACTTTTGCCGCCCGTGAGCATGAGCGGGAGGCAAAACCCGTAATACTCGAAAAAGTGGCGTATAGCCACTTTTTCGACACACTGAAAGGGCAGGCACTAAGGCCTGCCCTGATGTTAAAACGCATTTAGGCTTAGTACATGCCGCCCATGCCCGCATTGCCGGCCGCAGGTGCTGCAGGCTCGGGAGCGGGGATATCGCACACGAGGCTCTCGGTAGTAAGTACCATTGCGGCGATGCTTGCGGCATTCTGCAAAGCGCTTCTCGTCACCTTGGTAGGATCGATTATGCCGCGATCGGTCATGATGCCGTATTCATCCACCTTGGCATCGTAGCCGTAGTCGGCCTTCTTGGAGCGCTTTACATTTTCCACAACAACGCTGCCGTCCACGCCGGCATTTATGGCTATCTGACGTACAGGCTCCTCAAGAGCGCGCACAACGATGTTTATACCGGTCTTATAGTCGCCCTCGGCCTTGGTAGCAAGAGCCTTTACGGCGGGTATTACGTTGAGCAGGGCAACGCCGCCGCCAGGGACGATACCTTCTTCAACAGCGGCGCGGGTCGCGTTGAGAGCGTCCTCAATGCGGAGCTTGAACTCCTTCATCTCTACCTCGGTAGCGGCGCCAACGGCTATAACGGCCACGCCGCCTGCGAGCTTGGCAAGGCGCTCCTGCAGCTTTTCCTTGTCATACTCAGAGGTAGTCTCCTCTATCTGGGCGCGGATGGAGCTGATGCGGGCCTTGATCTCGCTCGGGTCGCCGGCGCCTTCAACTATGGTGGTGTTCTCCTTATCGACCTTTACCTGACGGGCTGTACCGAGCTGGTCAAGGGTGGTCTCCTTAAGCTCCATGCCAAGCTCTTCGCTTATCACCTGACCGCCGGTCAGCACGGCGATATCCTGCAGCATGGCCTTGCGCCTGTCGCCAAAGCCGGGGGCCTTAACGGCAACGCAGGTGAACGTGCCGCGCAGCTTATTCACTACCAGGGTAGCGAGCGCTTCGCCTTCAACATCCTCAGCGATTATGAGGAGCTTACGGCCCTGCTGCACAACGGCTTCGAGAATGGGCAGTATCTCCTGGATATTGCTTATCTTCTTTTCGGTGATAAGAATGTAAGGATTGTCAAGCACGGCCTCCATCTTGTCGGTATCGGTCACCATATAGGCGGAAGCATAGCCGCGATCGAACTGCATACCTTCAACAACGTTGAGCTCGGTCTTCATGGTCTTGGATTCCTCTATGGTAATAACGCCATCGTTACCTACCTTTTCCATGGCGTCGCTTATGAGCGTGCCGACCTTATCATCGCCTGCGGAGATGCTGGCTACCTGAGCTATGGCCTGCTTGTTCTCAACGGGCTTTGATATCCTCTTAAGGCCGGCAACAGCCTCCTCCACGGCAGCCTCTATGCCGCGTTTGATGCCCATGGGGTTAGCGCCGGCGGCAACGTTCTTCATGCCCTCGCGCACTATGGCCTGGGCAAGCAGGGTAGCGGTGGTGGTACCGTCGCCAGCGACGTCGTTGGTCTTGGTGGCAACTTCGCGTACAAGCTGGGCACCCATGTTTTCAAACGGATCCTCAAGCTCTATTTCCTTGGCTATGGTCACGCCGTCGTTAGTGATCAGCGGCGCGCCGTATTTCTTGTCAAGCACAACATTGCGGCCCTTTGGTCCAAGCGTTATCTTGACGGTGTTTGCAAGCTGATTCATGCCGCTTTCAAGGGCGCGGCGGGCTTCTTCGCCATATTTAAGCTGTTTTGCCATTGTTGTTTTCCTCCTGATTATTCTACTATAGCAAGTATATCGCTCTGGCGGACTACTACGTACTCTTCGCCGTCAAGCTTCACTTCGGTTCCGGCATACTTGGAGAATATCACCTTGTCGCCGGTCTTAACATACATCTTTATCTCTTTTCCATCTACCATGCCGCCGGGACCTACGGCTATAACTTCGCTTACTACCGGTTTTTCCTTGGCGCTGCCCGTAAGGATTATGCCGCTTTTCGTGGTCTCTTCAGCTTCTGCGCTTTTCAGCACTACCCTGTCAGCTAAGGGTTTGAGTTTCATGGTCAAATGCCTCCTTATGTATATATCATTTATTGCTGTCCTGTTTGTTAGCACTCGCACTCGTTGAGTGCTAACCACGATTGTTATAATACCCCAACACAGCGCTCAATTCAAGGGCAAAGCTCACATTTCACAATTACTCCCCATTTATGCGAAAATACCGTTTAATTGTGAGGCAAAGCCATGCTATACTAATATATCACCACCATATCATCTGCAAAAGGGGGCGGCATTATGCAGCGCTTCGACAAATGGGACAGGCGTTTTATGCAGCTTGCTGGAACTATAGCGCAATGGGCGAGCTGTTATCAGGAGAACCGCAGGATAGGCGCGGTAATAGTAAAGAACAAGCGTATATTGACTACCGGCTACAACGGGGCGCCCGCCGGGGTAAAGAGCTGTGCCGAGCGCGGCGAGTGCATGCGGCGCAAGCTCAATATACCCTCAGGCACACGGCACGAGCTTTGCTATGCCATACATGCCGAGCAGAACGCCATAATACAGGCGGCAAAGCTTGGCGTATCCATAGAGGGTGCAACGCTTTACTGCACGCACCAGCCCTGCGTCATATGCGCAAAGATGATAGTCAATTCCGGCATAAAAAGGGTCGTTTACGGCGAAGGCTATCCCGACGAGTTTGCCATGCAGATGTTTGAAATGGCCGGGGTCGATATAGAGCGTTACGAGGAGGAGGAAGAAAAATGAAAAGCATAAAACCCGGCCGTGCAAAAAGCGCAATGGGCATGTTTGGCTCTATAGCAAGCATTGTGGTAGGCATAATATGGACTATTCTCGCCATAAACATGGGCGCACCCGTGTTCTTTCCGCTATTCGGCCTGGTGTTCATAATAATAGGCATAGTTCAGGCTGTATACAACTACAGGAACGCCACCGGAAAAAGCCGGTACAGCGAATACGACATAACCGAGGACGGCGAGGAGCCAGACCCGCTCAATATGCGTTACGGCAAAGCGGAGCAAGGCCCAGCAAGCGGCGACGTCAGCGATGCCGGCTTTTGCCCATATTGCGGCGCAAAAGCTGAAAAGGGCTACGAATACTGCCGCCGCTGCGGCAAAAAGCTGCCCGAATAGGCAATGCAAGCATAGCTTACCGCCATATTTAATCTAAGTAATAAGTAAACCCCGCACGCTCAGAGCCGAGGCCGAAAAACGCAGAACTACCGGGTAATTCAAGCGGCAGGAACGAAGAAACGCCCAAAATCAGTCCTTTAGGGCTTGTGCGCTATTGTCAACTGATGGTATCATTATTGCAGCAACAATAAGGAGATATTTATAATGGCATACAAGTATTACAGCCAGCTTGACTATCCGGATATGCCGTATTGCGGCGGGACGGTGGCGTCCAGCGGGTGCGGACTCTGCTCCTGCTGCATGGTGGTGGAGAATATGACCGGCAGCAGCTTTACACCGGCACAAGCGGTCAAGCTTGCAAACGATTGCCGCGTGTGGGACAATACCGGCACGGAGATAACGCTGCTCGCGCCCGCCGTGTGCGAAAAGTTTGGCCTGACATATGAGCTTACATGCGACCACGGCAAGATGCAGCAGTTTTTGCAAAATGGAGAAGGAATGGCAATAGCCAATTCCGGCGGTGACAGAGAGGGTTGGACGGGAGTATTCACCCACGGCGGGCATTTTATAGTGCTTGTCGGCGCAAAGGGAAGGGAGATATGCGTAATGGACCCGCATGTTCCCGAGGGGAAATTCGATGAACCCGGCCGCAAGGGCAAGGTCAGAATGGAAGGCAATTTGTGCTATGTAGACATAGCTGTGCTTGCAAGGGATTGTGAAAACAGGTATCCAAGCTATTGCCTGTTCAGGAAAAAGTAAAGCATATTAAACAGCGCCGCAGGCTTGAGCCTGCGGCGCTTTGCCTGCCGGTAAACCCCTGGGTTGATAAGGGGCGGCTGCCCCTTATGTTTAATCCGGCTCTGACGACATGTGCGTCAGAACGGATGAAAACC
>OIZL01001191.1_pt1 | contig 15158 bp, 16 predicted proteins | sample 1588541 | NCBI WGS metagenome assembly OIZL01 (sample SAMN03283285) | human gut metagenome | biome: human-associated habitat; material: feces | host: Homo sapiens | place: Peru | collected 2012 | reverse complement strand
GACATGCTTTAAAAAATAAAAGTGTAAACTTTATTGGTTTTGAAAAGTATCCTAGTGTTCTTTTAAACGCTATTGATAGAATAGAGAAAGAGAAGATAGATAATATTAAGATAATATGCGCTGATGCTGGTAATATAGATAAGATTTTTTATAAAGAGATTAGTAAACTATATTTAAATTTTAGTGATCCTTGGCCTAAGAAGAGACACGAGAAGAGAAGGCTTACAAGTGATGTTTTTCTTAAGAAGTATAATAGTATTTTTAAGGGATTTAAAGTAATTGAACAGAAGACTGATAATGATATGTTATTTGATTATAGTTTAGAGAGTTATAAGAGGAATCATTATTTTGTTTTAAAGAAAAATAGAAACTATTTTGATAGTATTAGAACTGAGTATGAGAATAAATTTATAAGTAAAGGTAAAAATATAAATTATGTAAAAGTAGTGAAATTATAGTGTAAAGTTGTGTAAATTAAGTTTACAAAAAATTACACTATTATTTTAGGAATATTTTTGGTAAATTTTAAGCCCATTTTTAGAAAGCCAAAAAATTCATATTTTCTTTTGGTATGGTCTATATTATAATCTATTAATTGTTCTTGAGGAATTAAGTGTTTTAAGTTATCATATGTTCCGTTTAACCTTGTACATACTTTGTCTTTTTTTCCGTAATCACAAACTCGAGATACGAGGATATAATCGCAAATTTTTGATAGATATAAGGCATGTCCTATATATATTTTATATGAAAGACAACACTCATCGATGGTATTATTTGTTCCTAGAGTTAGTATTTGTCTATTTGTTTGGGGACTTAAGACTACATTAAGGCCTAGTAATTCAAAAAAATTTTTCCATAATACACCATAACGATAATAGAGCATAGCTCGTGGTATTCCTATTTTTATTTTTTTCATATTTCACCCAATTAAATATATGTTTTGAATTTTAAAATAGAATAAAAGGTGGGCGGTTAGAAAAATATTATAAATAAAAAAAGATAGTTAATTTATTCACTATCTTCTAATTCGTCTTCATTTAATATTGTTAAATCAGATAAATCGTCTTCGGCATATTCATCTTCATCATCAATTGTATTAAATTCATCTTCTTCGGTCATTTCATCGTCTTCTAATTCAGGTTCTTCTTCGTCATCTTCTTTATCTTCATATAGTTCATCTATATCAAGCTTTACTTTGTGATTTGTTTTTAAATCCCATTTACCGTCTGCTAATAAGATAAATTCTTTGGAAGTAGTTAGTGATTGAAAGAAATCGGCTATTTTATCTTGATAAACTGATTCAGGTAGAGATAGTAATTTACATACTTCTTTAAATAAATCAGCGGTTGTCATTGTAGTTTTATTTTCTTCTAAATATAATTTAGCAATACTGGTATATGGTAATAATTCTAATTCGTCTTTGGTCATTTTACTTAATTTCATTTTTTTCTCCTCCTACATTTGTTCTCTTGGTATTATACCAATTAAGTTTAATGAATTATTTATTACTATTTTAATAGCCTTTAATAAATTCATTCTCTCTGCGGTATATTCTTCATTATTGGAAAGAATTTTTTCTTTGGTGTAATAAGAATGAAATATTGTGGCTAATTCATAGACATAGTTACAGATTAGATGAGGATGTTGTTTTTCTACAGCATTAATAATAGTGTCTTGAAACTTCATCAATTTATTCATAATAGTATATGTATTTGATGTTTGTAATGTATTATATTTATCTTTGGGTTTTATTTCTTTTTTATATGTATTTAATATTTTAGAGATTCTAGTATTAGCATATTCAATATAATATATTTGATTAGTCAAATTGTTTTTAGCTGTCGGAGATAAATCTATTTTCATTTGGGTATTTATCTTTCTTGAGGTGAAGAGATATCTTATAGTGTTAATATCAAGTTGTTCAAGCATTTCTTTTAAAGATATTGCAGGGATTATTTTTTCTGAAGCATTTATTAAGGAAATGGGTTGAACTGTTTTGATATCTAGAATTTTACTATTATATCCGAGTAAATCCAATGATAATTTTAGAGAATTAATCTTATCGGAAACTCTATAGATATCTATTAATTTATCATAGCTTCTGGCTATTTTGTTGATATGATATGCAATACTTATTAGTATATCTGTATATTCACCATCATTTTTAACGATAATATGATCTGGAACGTTTTTAGATGGGGATACTTTTAACCATAAGGAATCTGAGTCTATATAACAATTATTGTTATTTTTATAGGTTGTTAGTATTTTTTCTATAAGACCATCGGTGTATAGTGATTGTTCAGTAGTAAAGACATCAAAATTTACTCTAATGGTATCTAATTCTTGTTTTAGTTGTTTTAGTGATGTATCTAGAAATGGTTGTTGATAGTATTCGTCGGGAGAAATACCATAATTTATTGATTGTTTATTTTGACTGTTTAGATAATATTCTCTTGTAACATCATAACCACAGAAATTCATTATTCGTGAGAGATTGTCACCATAGATAGCTTCTTTAGTAGAATTTATATCAAGAGTAATGGTGGGATTAATACTGACATATTCAATATTTATTTTTTGGTTATTTCCTAAATTGTTCTTTCCATAGTTTTTTGATTCTGTTATGATGTTATTTATTTCTTCGTGTAATCTTTCTTGAGTTAAAGAAAAATTAATAAAACCAGGGGAAAGTACTTCAATATTAGCAATGATGTGACTAGTTATTTTTTCTTTAATTAAGTTAGCTAGTTCCATTGGGTTAGTTTTATTTAAAGTTAGGGCAATATTAGTTGAATACTGACTAGTTATTTCTTTTTTTGGACTAACTATGTTTATTTTATTTAAAGAAATGGGAATATTTAATTTATCTAGAGCTGATTTTATTATTAGTTGTAATTCTTTTTTTATACTCATTATTTGTCACTCATTTCTATTTTATAAAGATACTTGTTTTTATTATCTATTACTTCATAGATAATTTCTATTATATTATCTTGGATAAATAGATTTGTTGTTTTTACTTCAATAGGAATGGTGGAATTATATTCTTTTATTAAATAATTGGAGATAGTATTAGTTCCATTAATAAAAGTTAAATTGTGATTAAATTCATTACTTTCTCTAATGATTGTAACTTTATTATCATCAATGAGTAATCTATAACTAGTATTATTATCAATGAATGTTATTTTATTTTTATTTTTTATGGCTGTTGTTTCAATTAAATCAATGGTATTTTCAGTTATATTTTGTAATGTTGATTTGATTTTAATTTTAATAAATTACACCTCCATTAAGAATTCATTAGACATTATATCATAAGTTATATAAAATTAGAACTCATATTTTTACTTTTTTGTTAAATAATAATGTTAGATAAAGTAATTAACAGGTGATCTAATGAAATTTATAAAAAAAATAGGAAAATTATTTGTAGGTTTTGGTGTTTTATTTGTTCTTTTTAATATGGGAATGTATGTTTATTGTCTAATTACTCCAAAAATTCAAATATCAAGAAATCAATCTTATTATTTGTTAGATAATAAAGATGAACAAATTTTTAATAATTATAGTTGGGTTTCTTTAGAGGATATTAGTCCTTATTTGATTGATGCGACATTATCTACAGAAGATAAACATTTTTATTTTCATATTGGATTTGATTATTTAAGAATAGGAAAAGCGGTTATTAGTAATGTTATGTCTAAGAGTTTATCAGAAGGTGCTTCTACTATTACACAACAGTATGCTAGAAATTTGTATTTAAATTATGAGAAAACTTGGAAAAGGAAGTTTGATGAAGCGGTATTGGCTTTTGAATTAGAGACACATTATTCGAAGGATGAAATTCTGGAAGGATATTTAAATACGATTAATTATGGGGGAGTATTTGGAATTGAGAATGCTTCAGAGTATTATTTTGATAAATCAGCTAGGGATTTAACTTTGGCGGAGGCAGCAATGTTAGCTGGAATTCCTCAATCTCCGGCGAATTATTCTCCTTTATATAATGAGGAGTTAGCTAAGAAAAGGCAAAAGACAGTATTGACTTTGATGAAAAATAATAAAAAGATTTCTGATGAAGAAGTGAATGAAGCATATGGGGAAAAATTAAATTATGTGGGAAATAAGGGAAGTGATATTACTTCAGGATTATTATATTTTAAAGATGCAGTTATTAGTGAATTAAAAGAAATTCCTAGTATTCCTGATTCTTTACTTACTACTGGAGGTATTAAAATATATACAACTTTGGATAGTAAGGCTCAGATGGAATTAGAAAATTCTATTGATAGTAAGAATATGGGGGAATTACAAGTTTCTTCGATATTAATGAATCCTGATAATGGGGAAGTGTTGGCTTTAATTGGAGGAACTGATTATAATAAGAGTCAATTTAATAGAGCTATATCTGCTAAAAGACAAGTAGGTTCGACGATGAAACCATTTTTATATTATACAGCTTTGGAAAATGGATTTACTTCAGCTTCTTCTTTTATTAGTGAGAAGACAACTTTTTCTTTTGCTAATAGTAAGACTTATACACCTAAGAACTATAATGATAAGTATGCAAATGGACCACTTTGTATGGGAGCGGCGATAGCTTATTCAGATAATATATTTGCGGTTAAAACACATTTGTTTTTAGGAGAGGATAAGTTAGTATCTATTGCTAATAGAGTAGGAATTAAAAATGACTTGGAAGCGGTACCTTCGTTGGCATTAGGAACTGAGGAAATTAGTTTAATGGATATGGTAGCTGGATATTCTTCTTTTGCTAATATGGGATATAAAGTTAAGGGGCATTTAATTAGAAGAATAGAAGATAATAATGGAAATGTTTTATATGAATATAAGGAAGAGAAGAATAATATTTTAAATGAAAGTTTGGTATATATACTTAATGAGATGTTGACCTATACTTATGATAAGGATTTTATTAGTTATAATTATCCGACAATGATTAGTTTGTTACCAAAGATGACTAAAAAGTATGCGATTAAATCAGGAACAACAAATACTGATATGTGGATTATTGGATATAATAAGGATGCGGTTTTAGGAATATGGACAGGTTATGATGATAATAGAAGTTTTTCTTCTAAAGATACTTCTTTTCATAAGGACATTTGGATTGAGATGATGGAGGCTTATTTAAAGGATAAAAAAAATAATTGGTATACTGCACCAAATAATATTGTTGGAGTGTTAGTTAATCCTATTACGGGAGAGTTGATTAAGGATACTGATAAAAAGGGGAAAATATTTTATTTTATTAAAGGAACAGAACCATATACGGAAAACTCATATGATTTGGATTCGGTGTTTAAAGAGGAAAAGGAGGAAAATTTAAGTTCCGAAGATAGTGGGGAAAATAATGAAAATAGAGATGATTATGGATAAAAAAAGACCGAAGTGAAGTGGACTTATATAGTTTACTTCACTATTGGTCTTTTATATTTCTATAATAATACAATGATTTGTTTCATTACTATACATTTTATATGAAATATTGTTTTGATCTAGGAATGTTTTTAAAGTTGTTAATTTATCTTCTTCGACTGGAATTACTGGGGTTGGTTCTGGTGAAGAATTTACTGGCACTTGGTATGATGAGTCATCTTTGGTATTATATACTGGAGGAGTGAAACTTGGGGTTATATTATCGGTTGAAGATAAATTTTGATTTTCAAAACTTGAAGTAAATAATGGGGTATCTTGCATTACTGGAGTTGTTTCTGGAAGTATTGGAGCTGGTTCTGGATTTATTTGCGGAGTTGATTCTATGGATGGTTGTTCTGGCATTGGTGGTAAAGGCATTGCTGGTTGAAGCTCAGACATTATTGGTGTAGTAAATATTGGTTGTTCTTGAGGAACAGCATTAGAATCTATATTCTTTGGTTGTCCTGGTAATGGCTGAGTGTTTATAACTGGTTGAGGATTTACCATAGAATTCATATTTACAGGATTTTCTTGCATAATAGGGCTTGGAGATGGCATTACCATTTCATTAGCTTCGGGCATTGGAGCCACACTAGAGTTAGGCATTCCTTGCATACTTTGCATATTCATTGAGTTTAATGATACTGGCGTTGGAGTATCCATTTGATTATTAAAGTTTGGAAAAAAGTTTCCATTATTCATATTATCACTTTCCTTTTCTTCTTTTTTTTGTTCTGAAGTTTCAAATTCATCTATATTTAAAGTTTTCATAATATCTTTTATAGCAGATTCAATTTCAGCTTCAGTTACTTCTTTTTGGTTGATTAAATTATCTAATTCTTTGACGGTTAGTTTATTATTTATTGTTTCATTTAGGTATTCCGTCTGTTTTTCTGGGGATGAGACTTTCATAAGACTTCTAGCGTGTTTTTCACTAATCTTTTTTTGAATAACTGCTGCTTGAATATTATTTGGTAGGGTTAAAAGTCTTATTTTATTGGCAATGGCTCCTTGTGACTTTCCTAACTTTGTACCTAATTCTTTTTCAGTCATTTTAGTTAGGGCTAAAATTTCTTGATATGATTTTGCTTCTTCAATAGGGTTTAGATTTTCTCTTTGAAGATTCTCAATAAGAGCTATTGAGGCAACTTGTTTATCATCCAGATTCTTTATAATTGCAGGAATTTGAGATAAACCGATTTTTTTAGCAGCTCGTACACGGCGTTCACCAGCAATTATTTCATATTTATCGTTAACTTTTCTTACCAGGATTGGATTTAGAACTCCGTATTCTTTAATTGATAGTGCTAATTCATTGATGGTTTCTTCGTTGAAGGTTTTTCTTGGTTGATAAGGGTTGGGGATTAATAAATCAATACTGATGTTGTTAACTATTGGAGTTTGTTGCAACATACCACCTTCTTTTTATTCTTCTTTACTTTATAATAATATAATACAATATAAAAGATTTTTTTTCAATATATTTATACTTTTTTTTAAAATTTATTTTTTTAATGTTATAATAATTAAAAATTATGGTGGTGATTTTAATGAAAATTAGGGGAAAGGATATTTCTTTGAATGAGGCAATAGAATATTCAGAAATTGATAAATATGTTTATAAAAGAAAGAAAAATAATATTTTACTTAGTGATTATCAAGTAGATATTCTTAATAGATGGGGAATTAATTGGAATGATTATATTAATGCTCGTGAATTATTATTTAGAATAGAGGAATGCTTAGATGAGTTATATGATGAGGAATTAGATATGGTTGGAAAACAAATATATGAATTTATTTATTATAATGATACAAATAAATAGAAGTTATTGGTTGAAATAACTTCTATTTATAATTCTTGCTTTTTAATTTTTGAATAGGGTCTTGGATATAGAGGATTTGTTTTAGAATGTTTTTCTATTTTATAGATTGTTCGGTGACTTAATTCATAAGGAAGGGTAAAGCTATATGTTTGAGGATTTGAGAGAGATAGTTTTTGATAATATCTAGAAATATTAAGAGTTTCTTGGTCAATATTTGATTTTAGAGCAATAAATTGGCCATTTATTTTTATCATTGGGGTAGCATATTCAAGTAGATGTTTTAAAGGGGCTACGGCTCTGGAAACAACAATGTCATATTTTTCACGGTTTTCTTTAGCATACTCTTCAATACGGGCATTAATTACTTTAATATTTGTTAAGGATAGGGTATTAATTACTAGATTTAAGAAATTACATTTTTTGGTAGTGGAATCTATTAAATCTATTTTAATATCTGGATAGAATATTTTTAATACTATTCCGGGAAAGCCAGCTCCGGTACCAATATCACAAATGTATTGGTTATCTAGATTAATGGCTTTTTTGATGGTTAAGGAGTCGTAAAAATGTTTTAGATATACGGTATTTTTATCGGTAATAGCGGTTAAGTTATATTTTTGATTTTCTTCGATTAGAAGATTATAATATTGTTCTAATTTAGATAATTTTTCAGAGTCGTATGAAATACCTAAATTAGTTAATTCATTTAAAAATTGTTCTTTATTCATTGTACATCTTCCTTAAATATATCATTAAGATAGAAATATCTGAGGGATTAACGCCACTTATTCTTAGGGCTTGACCGATGGTGGTAGGATTTACTTTAGTTAGTTTTTGACGAGCTTCTGAAGCTAAATTTGGTACTTTTTGATAATCAATGTCTGAAGGGATTTGTTTTTCTTCATATTTTAACATTTTTTCGGCTTCTTTATTTATTTTATTAATGTATCCTTCATACTTTATATATATTTCTACTTGTTCTTCAACAGTTTCATCATAATTTGTTGTTAAAAGATGGTTATCTTTTAAAGTAGAAATAGTTATTTCAGTTCTTTTTAGAAGATCATATAAAGTAATAGCATCTTTTATATTAGCACTGTGTAATTTGGTCAAAAGTTCATTATGTTCTTTAGTTGGAGTTAATTTGTTTTCTTTTAAATACTTTGTAAGAGTGGCAATATGGTCTTTTTTTTGTTTAAATCTTTGATAACGATCTTCCTTTATTAATCCGACGTTATAACCATATTCTGTTAATCTTATATCTGCGTTGTCGTGTCTTAAAATCAGACGGTATTCTGCACGTGAGGTCAACATACGGTATGGTTCAATGGTACCTTTGGTTACTAGGTCATCTATTAATACTCCTATATATGCTTCATTTCTTTGGAGGATTAATGGTTTTTTGTTATCTAAGGATAGGGAAGCATTTATTCCGGCAATAATTCCTTGTCCGGCGGCTTCTTCATAACCACTCGTGCCATTTATTTGACCGGCGGTATATAAATTTTTTAAAACTTTTGTTTCAAGAGTACGATTTATTTGAGTAGGGTAAATGGCATCATATTCAATGGCATAGGCATACTTATTAATAATGGCATTTTCTAGTCCTGGTAGAGAATGAACCATTTTTTCTTGAACATCACGAGGCATACTGGTAGAAAATCCTTGTAAGTACATATCATCATAATAGATACTTTCTGGTTCTATAAATAGTTGATGGCGTTCTTTATCTTTAAATCTTACTATTTTATCCTCAATTGATGGGCAATAACGTGGTCCTACTCCTGTTATATCGTCACGACCACCATACATTGCTGATTTATGTAAGTTATCTAGAATTATTTGATGGGTTTCTCTAGTCGTATATATTAAGTGGCAAGGAACTTGTTTGGTGGTATCATATGGTTTTGTAATTTCAGTATTAAAGTTATAGCAGGTAGGATCTCCGGGTTCTTCTTTGGTTTTGGTAAAATCGATGGAACTTTTTTCTATTCTTTGGGGAGTTCCGGTTTTTAATCGTAATATTTCAAAGCCATATGATTTTAATTTGTCGCTTAGATGCATTGATGGTTTTTCTCCGTGAGGCCCTGATCTAGTTCTTTCATTTCCTACTAAAATGTCAGCTTTTAAATATGTACCAGTTGTTAAAATTACTTTTTTACTAGAAATTTTAGTTCCATCGGATAGAATTATTCCTTTGACGACTTTTTCTTCTACAATTAAGTCTTCAACCATTGATTCAAGAAGGGTTAGATTTTCTTGATTTTGGAGAACCTTTAACATTTCTTTGGGATAAGTAACTTTATCTACTTGAGCTCTTAGGGATCTTACGGCTGGGCCTTTAGAAGAATTTAACATTTTCATTTGGAGAAATGTTTTATCGGCAATACGCCCCATTTCTCCTCCTAGGGCATCTATTTCTCTTACGATTATTCCCTTAGCAGAACCTCCTATTGAGGGGTTACAAGGGAGAGTGGCTATGTTATTAATGTTGGAAGTTACTAATAGGGTTGATTTGCCAATACGGGCACTGGCTAAGGCAGCTTCACATCCAGCGTGTCCAGCTCCGACGACGATTATTTCATATTTCATTTTATCACTACTTTCCTAAACAGAATCTACTAAAGATTTCATCTATTAATTCATCTGTATATGTTGCACCAATTATTTCTCCTAGAATATTCCAACTTTCTTTTAGATCCATTTCGATTATATCTATTGGATATACTTGAATATTTTCTAAACATTCTTCTATTTTTGAGAGAGATTTTTTCAAAAGGGCAATACTTCTGGCATTACTTAGATATGTTAAATCTTTAGTTTCAATTAACTCTAAATTAAATAGTTCTGTTATTTTATTTTTTATTTGTTCTATTCCTTGATTATCTTTGATACTTATTTTAATGGTATCTTTAATGTTTAATTTAAGTTTTTCTGGTAAATCTAGTTTATTTATTACAATAATATGTTTCTTTTCTTGAACAAGGGATAATAATTTTTCATCTTCTTTGGTTAATGGTTCATTATTATTTAACATAAGAATTACTAAGTCAGCTTTTGCTAGAGTTTCTAAGCTTTTGTCAACTCCTATTTTTTCTACTAGATTATCGGTTTTTCTGATTCCAGCGGTATCTATAATGTTGCAGACGATACCATTTAGAATAAATCTTCCTTCAATGGTATCTCTTGTTGTGCCTTCTATATCAGTAACGATGGCTTTTTTTTCTTCAAGAAGGGTATTTAGTAGACTACTTTTGCCAACATTGGGTCTTCCTATAATTGCTATATTTATTCCTTCGTTAATTAATTTTCCTTCAGTGGAAGAGGTTATTATTTTTTTTAGTTTATTTTTAATGGTGCTTATTTGAGGAATAATTTTTTCGTTGGTTAATACTTCAATATCTTCATATTCTGGGTAGTCAATATTAACTTCAATATTGCTGATGATATTTACTAATTCTTTTCTTAAATTTATAATTAAATTTGATGCTTTACCACTTAATTGATTGATAGACATTTGTCTAGAAATATCGGTTTTTGATTCGATTAAGTTCATTATTCCTTCTGCTTGAGTTAAATCGATGCGACCGTTTAAAAAGGCTCTTTTGGTAAATTCTCCGGGTTCGGCTAATCTGGCTCCAGATAGTAGGAGTAGTTCTAGTACTTTGTTTGTAGTACTTATGCCTCCGTGACAATTTATTTCTATAATATTTTCTTTGGTAAAAGTTTTTGGGGCTAACATTACACTTACTAGAACTTCATCAATTATTTGGTTATTTTCAATAATATGGCCATAGTGAATTGTGTGTGATTTGGCTTGAAGTAAATTTTTGTCAAATATTTTATTTACTATTGTTATGGCTTCATTTCCACTTACTCTTATTATGGATATGGCTCCTACTCCAAGAGCTGTAGAGATTGCAGCAATAGTATCTTCGTTAGAGGTATTATTTTGTTGATTTAACTCTTTCATAGACGTCTTCCTTTCTCGGTAATATTTTAGCACAGATTAAAAAAAAAAGATATTTATTTATATCTTTTTCTTAAATTTCTTTTGGTTTAATTACAACACATCTGTTTGGTTCTTCACCAGTTGATTCTGTATAAACATATTTGTCTTCTGAAAGGATACTGTGAACTATTCTTCTTTCATAGGAATTCATACTATCAAGGGTTGCTTCAACTTTTGTTTTTGCAACTTCTCTGGCTACTTTTTTAGCTAGATATTCAATGTTTTTAACTTTTTTATCTTTGTAATTTTCTACGTCTAGGACTACACCAATATAATTATTTGTTTCATTATATATGATTTGTCTTACGATTGTTTGAAGGGCTTCAATGGTGGTGCCATTTTTTCCAATTAATAGGGCATTGTGATCGGAGAATATTTTAATTGTAATGTTATCTTCTCTTCTTCGAACTTCTAAATTTACTGTTAAGCCCATTTCTTTAGTTATTTCAGTAATTAATTCTTTTAAGTAATCAATTATGTCATTGTATGTCATTACTTCTATTTTGACATTTTTTTTAAGAAGGGTATTTTTTTCTTCAAGAACATTTATGATAAGATTTTTCTCTTCGGTATTTAGTTCTTTGATAGCTTTTTCAATGACTTCTGATTTTGTTTTGCCGTCAAATATATATTTTTGCATTATTTAACCTTCTTTCTTTCAACCAAGAGATTTTGAATTATTGTAAATAAATTTGATGTTATCCAGTAAATTCCTACAGCACTGGCCATAGTGAAGGAACTATAAGTTATTATGGCTAGCATAAAGTATAGGGTAAATTTCATATTAGCCATTTGACCGGATTGATCTTTTAACATTTTCTTAAATGATACAAAGGTAGCCAAGAAGATTAACACTACTAGTAAAATATAGATGTATTCGCCATTTTTAATTCCTACCCAAGGGGTTGTTCCTAGGTTAAATAATAAGAATTTATCTTCAAAAATGGCTGGGGTTCTATTTATTGCTTCATAGAAAGCAAATAATAGAGGTATTTGAATAAATGCTAGTAAGCAACCTGATACGGGATTAATTTTATATTTTTGATAGATAAGCATCATTTCTTGAGCTTTTCTATTTTGATCTTCAACGGTGTTTTTATTTTCATATTTTTTTTCTATTTTTGCTAATTCTGGTTGAGCCTTTTTAATTAATTCAGATTGCATTGCAGTTTTTCTGGTAAATGGATATAGTATTAGGCGAATTATTAGGCAGGTTACTATTACTGATAATCCGTAATTTTTAAGAACGCCACCTATTTTTATAATTACCCAAGCTAATGGTTTTACAAAAAGACTTGTCCATAATCCTTCATAGTTAGATGTTGGATTAAATCTACTACAAGAGGGTAGGGATTCAATATCTACTTCATATTCTTTGTATAGTTCGATAGTTTTTTCTTCGGTTGGTTTACAAATAATATTTTTGGTTAAAATTTGACCGGTTTCTTCGTTTTGGACTGGTTTTTTATTTTCATCTTTTAAAACTTTTGTACAGCCAGTTAATAAAAACATAAATAAAATTAAAATAATTAGTTTTTGATATTTTTTCTTCATTAGATTCTCACTTTCTTTATTAAGTTTATAAACTCATTTTGCAACTCTTCATAATTTAAATTTACTGAGAGTTCTTTAATTATTATAACATAGTTAATGTTGGTTTGTATATCTTTTTCATTATTTATAATAATATTTTTTAGTTGTCTTTTTAATTTATTTCTTATGTGGGCTTTGCCTATTTTTTTAGGAATAGTAATTCCATATAGTGTTTTATCTGATTTTTGATAATAAATTGAAAAGTATTTATTTTTTACACTTTGATTGTTTTTAATTATTTTGGTAAAATCTTCGCTTTTTCTGATTATTTTATCTTTATTCATAGATTTATTTTCCTTTCAATACTTTTTATTTTAGCAGATATTTTACAAATTTAACAAAAAAACCACTGTTAGTGGCTTATGCGCATAGTTTTTTTCTTTGTTTTGCTCTTCTCTTATTTAAAACTTTACCTTTTATACGGGCAAAAAATCCGTGTTTCTTAGCTTTTTTTCTTTTATTTGGTTGATAAGTTCTCTTCATAAATTAACACCTCCAAGTTAAAATCTTCTTTATTATATAGTTTCAAAGCGATTATGTCAACAAAAAATTTTATTTTTTAGTATTTTTTGCTTTTATTTTACATTTTTTTTTGTTATAATGATATAAAAGAATAGAGGGGTCTTAGCTATGTTTGAAAAGATTTTATCAATAACTAAAAATAATGCAATTGTTAAAGTTTCAGACAATATTGGTGATGATATACTTAACTATAATGTCATTTTAGAAGATAAAGATAAGAAAATTTTAGGTGAAATTGAAGAGATAGTAAATAATGAGGCTAAAATTTCTTTCCTTGGGGAATTCATAAATGACAGGTTTTATAGTGGTATTATTCGTAGACCTACTCTTAATGCTTTTATTAGGATTATAAATAAACAGGAATTAGGGGAATTAGTTGGGGATAATGATAGTAAAACGATGATTTTGGGTGTTAGTCCTTTATATAATAATTATCCGATTAAGGTTAATATTAATGAGATGTTTAGTAATCATATGGCTATTTTTGGTAATACAGGATCTGGTAAAACTTGTGGAGTAGCGAGAATTATTCAAAATTTCTTTAATATGAGAGATAAAGTTCCTTTTAATAGTAATATTTTTATATTCAGTTAAATAATATGTTACATTATCTATATCACTAGAAATTACACCTACTGTTTTATAGTTTAAATCTGATAATTTATTAACATCATCACGTCCTACAACAACAAAATGATCTTTATATACAACAATATCAGATTCACTAGTACTATTCTTATTAGTTAATTTTAATGTAGAAGTATCAGTAGTAATTATATTTAAATTAATTCCAGAATCTTCTTTTAAAGCTTTTAGATAATCATAATATACACCTTCACCATTTGATGAAAATACAGGTAAAGATTGTTCAACATAAACATCAAATGTCTTATTTGAATTATTATTTATCCATGTTTTCTCATCATATGAATAATTATTAACAGTACTTGTAATATAATATAATGTACCTAAAAATCCACAAACTAACACTGCTATTATAATAAATACTATAAGAACAGTCTTTTTCTTTTTAATACGTCTCATTTACTCCAAACCACCTTTAAACTATTAGCATTCTTAGAACCAAATACTGGATAATTTGCATTCTCTTCAGTTCCAGAATAAGTTAATATATATTGAATTTCATAAAAAGATAAATTCTTTTCACCTATAGTTTCAAGAGATTTAATAGCTAAAGTTTCAGCATCAGAAACCTTAATAGACTCTTTAAAATCAATAGTTATGTATATAATCTTTCCTTGTAATTCATATACTACTTTATTAACAGATGATTCATCTTTATAAAGTGCTTTAATTTCTTCATCTATTTTTTTATTTAATGGATAATTCTCTATACCATCTAGTCTATCACCATATTTAGATGAACTTGTACCAGCATAAAAGTATGTATAAAATATTATTCCAATTATTATAAAACAAACAATTAATATGGCAAGCAATACCCATAATACTTTATTTTGCTGATTTATTTTTATTTTCTTCACTTTTTTACACCTTCCCTTGGCTTTTAATATTATACTATATTTTATTATATTTTTCCACATCAAGACATATTTCTTATATTTTAGTATTCTCATAAATATTATATAATATTTATTAAAGTTAATAAAGAGTAAATTTTCTCCAAAAAATATTGACAAATCTAAACTTTTAATGTAATATTTATATTGCGTTAACAAATGCAGGTGTAGTTTAATGGTAGAACTCTAGCCTTCCAAGCTAATAACGTGGGTCCG
>OIZL01001187.1_pt1 | contig 15174 bp, 10 predicted proteins | sample 1588541 | NCBI WGS metagenome assembly OIZL01 (sample SAMN03283285) | human gut metagenome | biome: human-associated habitat; material: feces | host: Homo sapiens | place: Peru | collected 2012 | reverse complement strand
GTAAATATAAATAATATAAAATTATGTAATGTAAGTAGTGATTATAATATTTATATAGAAAGAATATTTAATCTTTATAAAATACCAGTTGTTTTAAATAATAAGACTAATCTTTATGCTACTAGAATAGGTAAATTTTTCTTAGAAAATTTAAATAAAGATATAAATGTTACAATTTCTTTACTTGATAGTTTTAAAGAAAAAGATATTGTAGATAAAATAATTAATATATGTAATAAATATATTATGGAAGATGATTATACTTTAATTAAAGATTTACTTGAATATGATTTAAAACATACATATATTGATAATAATTTATATAAGAATTATGTTGAATTAATAAATATAGATGACATTATTAGTGATTTGGATTATGTGTTTTTAATGAATTTTAACGAGGGTGAAATACCTAAAACAAAAAAAGATGAAGATTATATAACAGATAATATAAAAACAGAAGTTAATTTAAGAAAAACTGTAGAAATTAATACTCTTGAAAAAATATATACTTTAAAGAATATTAAATCAATTAAGAATTTAATAATAACATATAAGCTTAACTTTCAAAATAAGGTGTGTTTTAAATCTAATTTACTTGAAGAGTTAAATTATAATTTAAAAGAGTTTAGTAATGAAAATACAACTTATTCTTTGTTATCTAGTAAGATAAAATTAAATGAAAAAATAGATGATTTAATTAAATATAATAAAAAATCAAATGAACTTGATTTACTTTATAATAGTTTTAATGATAATATGTATAATAGCTATGATAACAAATTTACAGGAATAGATAAAAATGACTTTTATTCTTATATCAATAATAAAAAGACTTTATCATATTCTTCATTATCTAACTATAATGAATGTTCTTTTAGATTTTTAATGGCTAATGTTTTAAATTTAAATCCATATGAAGAAACATTTTTAACTATTGTGGGAAATATGTATCATCATATCTTAGAAATAGGATTATTAAATGAAATTGATGTTGATAAAGAAATTGAACTTTTTTTAGTAGGAAAAGAATTTACCAATAAAGAAAAGTTTTTCTTAAAAAAATTAACAGAAGATTTAAAATTCACTTTAGAAGAAATAAGAAAGCAAGCAAAAAATATATCATTAGATAATTATTTATTTGAAAAGGAAATTAAAATAGAAAAAGGAAATAATTTAAGTATAACTTTTAAAGGATTTGTTGATAAGATTATTTATAAAGAAGAACAAGGTAAAAAAATAGCAGTTTTAATTGATTATAAAACAGGAAATACTGATATAGATTTAGGATATATAAAATATGGAATTAAACTTCAATTACCGGTTTATTTGTATCTAGTAAATGAAGAGTTAAAAGATGTTTCTTTTGCAGGATTTTATTTACAAAAATTAATAAATAAAGATAACAAAGATTTAAAACTTGAAGGTTATTCAAATAGCAATGTTCATATTTTAAGTATGTTTGATAAATCATATGAAAATAGTAATTTAGTAAAAGGGTTGAAAGTTAAACAAGATGGAAGTTTTTATAAATCATCAAAAGTATTAAATGATAATGAAATAAATAAAATAATAGAACTTACAAATGAAAGTATCAATAATTCAATTAAGAATATTGAAGATGCTAAATTTAGCATAAATCCTAAAAAAAGTGATGATTTTAATTCATGTGTTTATTGTCCTTTTAATGATTTATGTTTTAAAACAAATAATGATTATATAGAAATAGAAAAAGATTTATCTTTTTTAGAGGGAGAAAGTTATGAGTAAGTGGACAGATGAGCAACTTTTAGCAATTAATAGTGAAGGTAAAAATATAATAGTGTCTGCTGGAGCAGGAAGTGGTAAAACAGCGGTATTGTCAGAAAGAGTTTTAAGAAAAATTAATGATAACGTACCTATTAACAAACTTTTAATATTAACTTTTACAAATGAAGCAGCAAAAGAAATGAAAGATCGAATTAGAAAAAAATTAATAAATGAGAAAAAAAGTGATCAATTAAACTTACTTGAAGAATCATATATAACTACTTTTGATAGTTATAGTTTATCCATTGTAAAAAAATATCATTATTTACTTAATGTAAGTAAAGATATAAAAATAATTGATGATACAATTATTTCTAATTTAAAAGATAAATTTATCGATGAAATATTTGAAGAACTTTATAAAAATGAAGATGAGAATTTTTTAAAGTTAATTAATGATTTTTGTTTAAAAGATGATAGAAATATAAAAGAAATGATTTTAAATATTTCTAAAAAAATAGATTTAAAAATAGATAAAGAATTATATTTAAGAAATTATATAAATGAATTTTATAATGATGAAAATGTTGAAAAGTTATATTTAGAATATAAAAAACTAATAGATAAAAAATTATCTAATATAAGTTATTTACTTGATTTATTTAGTAATTATTCTGATAGTGATTATTATGAAAAAGTATATAATTTAGTATATCCACTAATTAATTTTAAGACTTATGAAGAATATAATTTGTATAAAAATATAACTCTTCCAAGGACAACAAAATTAGATGAAGATGCTAAAAAGGTTAAAGAAGAGTTAAATAAAGAAATAAAATCTTTAGTTAGTATTATTATTTATGATGATGAAAAAAGTGCTAAAGAAAGTATATATTTAACAAAACCATATGTTGATATAATTATAAAGATCATAAGTTTACTTGATGAAAAACTAAATAATTATAAATTTTCTAAAGATGTTTATGAGTTTACAGATATTAGTAAGATGGCTATAAAAGTAGTTAAGGATAATGATGATGTAAGACAAGAATTAAAAGAATTTTATGATGAAATAATGATTGATGAATACCAAGATACAAACGATTTACAAGAAGAATTTATTAGTTTAATAGAAAATAATAATGTTTATATGGTTGGGGATATAAAACAATCAATATACCGTTTTAGGAATGCTAATCCTTTAATATTCAAAAATAAATATGATTTGTATAGTAATAATATTTCTGGTATGAAAATAGATTTACTTAAGAATTTTAGATCAAGAAGTGAAGTCTTAAATAATATAAATTTACTTTTTGATTATGTTATGGATGACTTTTTAGGAGGAGCAGATTATATAAGATCTCATCGTATGGTTTTTGGTAATACTTCTTATAATGAAGAGGGTAAAACTGCAAATGACTATAACCTTGAAATATATAACTATAATGAATTAAAGGATTATTCTAAGGAAGAAATTGAAGCTTTTATTATAGCAAACGATATAAAAAATAAAATAGAAAATAATTATCAAGTATTTGATAAAGATAGTAAGGTATTAAAAAATATTTCTTATAGTGATATATGTATTATTATGGATCGTGGTACGGCATTTGAAACTTACAAGAAAATATTTGAAAGCATGGGTATTCCTTTATCAATTTATGCTGATTTTAAACTTAATAATGAATATGATATTATTACTTTAGAAAATATATTAAGGATTATTATAAAAATAAAAAATAAAGAATACGACAAAGAATTTATTTATCTTTATACAAGTATCGAAAGAAGTTTTGTATGTGATAGTTTAGATGAAGAAATATTTAAGAATATCAAAGATAATAATATATATAAAACTACTACATATGAAAAAGCTAAAACTATCGCCGAAACTTTAGATTTAAGTTCTCCAAGCAAAGTTTTAAATGAAATAATTAATACTTTTAATATATATGAAAAAATCCTTACTTTAACAGATATTGATAAAATTTTAATAAGAATAGATAATCTAATAAATATGGCTTGTACTTTAGAAAGTATTGGGTATAATGTTTATGATTTTAGTGAATATTTAAAAGAAGTTAGAAATAAAAAAGCAGAAATAAAATATAGTGAAGCTAAAAACACTTCTAACAGTGTTAAAATAATGAATATTCATAAAAGCAAAGGACTTGAATTTAATATATGTTATTTTTCTGGATTATATAAAGAGTTTAATATAAGTGATATTAAAGATAAGTTTTTATTTTCAAGTTATGGAATAACAACTCCATATTATAAAGATGAAGAAAAAGAAACATTTATAAAGTTTTTAATAAAAGAAAAGTATATGGAAGAGGAAATAAGTGAAAAAATAAGATTGTTTTATGTCGCCTTAACAAGGTGTAAGGAAAAAATGATTATGGTATGTCCACTAGAAGATAAAGAAAATACACTTATTGATAAAGTACTTGATAATAATATTAGATTAAAATATAAATCTTTTAAAGATATTTTAGAAAGTATAAAATATAATTTAAATTCATATATAAAATATATTAATTTAGATGATATTTATATAAGTAAAGAATATAAATTAAATAAACAAAAGACATATGAAAATTATATAAACAAAAATAATGAAAAAATAATTGTTAAAGAAAATAATATTGAAAATGTTATTACAGAAAAAAAACATGCTTCAAAAACAATTAATAAAATAATGACAAAAGAAGAATTTAATAATATGAAATATGGTACAAAAATGCATTATATTTTAGAAACAACATCATTTAATGAAACAAGTGAAAAAATAGTTAATAATTTATTAAAAAGTTTAAATGTTGATGGTGCTAAAATTTATAAAGAACATGAATTTGTATATGAAAAAGAAGATGTTATATATCATGGTATAATAGATTTAATGTTAGAGTATAAAGATCATATCAAAATAATTGATTATAAACTTAAAAATATTAATGATAAAGAATATTTAAAGCAACTTAATGTTTATAAAGATTATATTTTAAGTAAAAAAAATATACCTGTAAGAACTTACTTATACTCAATAATAGATGAAAAACTATATGAAATAAATATATAGTTTTTTTCTTTTTGTTAATAATAAATATGAGGTGTTTATTTATGAATATAAGTCATATTTATTATGAAAAAGATGTTGATAAATATTATTTAGGAAAATATTTACTTGAAAAATATAAAGATATTCCAAAAACAGCTATAGAAAATCATAATAATATAAAAGAGTTAAGAGAAAAAGAAAACAAAGATTTTCCTATTTTAAAAACATATTTAATAATAGGGGTTAGAAAAACACAAAATTTTGTACCTAATTATAAAGTTTCTAATTATCTTGTTCCATATACTTCAAGTGGATGTGGTGCAATGTGTTTATATTGTTATTTGGTATGTAATTTTAATAAATGTTCTTATTTAAGGGTTTTTGTTAATAGAGAACAACTTTTAGAAAAGATAATAAAACATAGTTTAAAAAGCGAGGAAGAAAAAGTTTATGAAATAGGTAGTAATAGTGATTTAGTTTATGAAAATATGATTACTAATAATTTAAAATGGACTATTGAAGAATTTGGAAAAATAAATAAAGGATATCTTACTTTTCCTACAAAATTTCATCAAGTAGACGATATTATAGGAATAAAACATAATGGAAGAACAATAATTAGAGTAAGTGTTAATCCTAAAGAAATAATAAATAATATTGAATTAAAAACATCACCTTTGGAAAAAAGAATTGATGCAATTAATAAATTATGTGCTGATAATTATAAGGTTGGTATCTTAATTGCTCCTGTTATTATGGTAGATAACTATAAAAAATTGTATGAGGAACTTTTTATTACTTTAAAAGAGAAACTAAGTAACAAAGTAAAAAAAGAAGTTTTTTTTGAAGTTATATTTATGACATATAGTTATGTTAGTGATATGATTAATAAAGAAGCTTTCCCTAAGTTAGATAGTTTATATAATAAAGATATTCAAACTGGTAGAGGAAGAGGTAAATATGTTTATAAAAAAGAATTAAAAGAAGACGGTGAAAAATATATAGCAAGTCTTTTAAAAAAATATTTTCCTAACAATGAAATAAAATATATATGCTAAATTAATTAAAAATGGTATAATTAAATTTATACGGGTGATATATGTGAAAAATAAAAAGACAAAAACTTTTATATTTAATTTTTTAATATTTTTAGGTTTAATACTTATAATGTATTTTATTATTTTTAGAAAAGTAAATATAAAAGATATACTTAATTCACTAAAAAGTGTTAATTTAATATATATATTCTTAGCTTTTATTGCAACATTTATATACATTTCTTTAGAAACTGTAAATGTTGGAAGAATACTAAATAATTTTGGATATAACAAAAAACCTTTAACATATTTAAAATATACAATGATAGGATATTTCTTTAGTGCAATTACACCTAGTTCAAGTGGTGGTCAACCTATGCAAATTTATTATATGAAGAAAGATGATATAGATATATCCCATTCAACATTTGCTCTTTTAGTACAGCTTTCTGCTTATCAATTTAGTGTTGTTCTAATTGCTCTTATTTCATTAATTTTTAGCTTTAACTATGTAAGAAGTTTAGATGCTATTATTGTATTTTTATTTATTGTTGGATTTATAATTAATTTTACATTATTTGTTCTTTATACTTTATTAATATTCAAAAATAGTTTTGTAAAAAAAATATCTAACTTTTGTATAAAATTATTAAGAAAAATTAATTTAAAAAACATTAATAAGATAGAAGATAAAATAAATGAAAAAATAAATATTTTTCATGAAAGTAGTAATTATATAAAAGAAAATAAAATGGTGGTAATAAAGTCATTTGTAACTTGTATTATTCAAGTGCTTATAAATTATATTGGACCATATTTAATATATAAATCATTTGGTTTTAGTGAAAATAGTTTGTGGCTATTTATATCAATGCAAGCAATATTATTTATATGTGTATCATTTGTACCAATACCAGGGTCAGTTGGGGCAAGTGAAGCTGGATTTTTAGGGGTTTACCAATTTTTATTTCCAGCAAGTTATTTAAGTTCTGCAATGTTACTTAGTAGAGGAATAAGCTTTTATCTATTTGTTTTAATTACAGGAATAGTAGTTATTGTAAGTCATTATAAAATAATAAAAAATAAAAAATAGAAGTGTTGTAACTTCTATTTTTCATATTGTTCCATAATTACAGGAACTATTTGTAATTTTCTTGAAACAACTTTCTTTAAGAATGTTCCTTGTTCAAGTTTTTTAATATTAAAAGCATTTGCTAAGATTTCCTTTGAATCATCATTGAAGAAAATATAACTTCCATCATTTAGAATATCATTTACAAAGAATGTAAGACTTTTATATTCATTGTTTTTAGCAATAGATGTTAATAAAGCTTCATATTCATCTTTTTCATTTAAGAATATTGAAGGATCAGTTGTAGAAATTTGACCAATACCAATTTTTTTATCTCCAACTGGATATATTTTAAAGTCTTGATATAATAATTCTTCTTTAGTTTTACCTTTAACACTTGCTCCTGCTTTCAATAGGTCAAGTCCATATTTATTGTAGTTTATTTTAGCTAATTTAGATAATTCAGTTAGGGCTTTTTTATCAAGTTCAGTAGTTGTTGGACTTTTTAAAATAAGTGTATCTGATAAAATACCTGATGCCATGATACCTGCGATTTGTTTAGGAATTTTTATACCATTTTCTTTATACATTTGATAAATTATAGTATTTGAACTTCCAACAGGCATATTTCTAAAGTTAATTGGAGAATTTGTACCAATTGAACCAATATTATGATGATCTATTATTTCTAAAATATCAGCTTCTTCGATACCTTCGATACTTTGTGTGTATGAATTATGATCAACTAAAATAACCTTTTTCTTTTTCTTTTCAAAAGTATCTGCTAGAGTAACAGTACCTAAGCACTTATTATTTTTATTAACAACAGGATAATAACTGAATTTAGTTTTATTAGCCATATCGATAAAATCAGTAACATTATCAAGTTCATTAACACATAAAATATTTTTATTAATTTCAGTACTGTTAATTTTATTAGCAAGTTCAATCATCCTGGCAGTTTGAATAGCAGAAAGTTTTGTTCTCATAATATTTATTTTATTTTGTTTAGCTATTTTTAAATGTTCTTTTTTAATATCAACGCCACCACTTATAATTAGAAGTTTAATATTACTATTAACAGCATACTCAATAATACTATGGCGGTCCCCAACAATTAAAATACTACTGTTGTCAAGTGTAACATTATCAATGAAAGTTGTACTTTTATAAGAGGCAACGATTACATTTCCTTCGATGTCTTCATTATATAATGTTACTTTTTCTCCCTCTATTGTATTTAAAATGTTATTATAAGTTGTATTAAGTGAAGTATTAGTATAATTAATTAAATATTTTGCTATATCTTTCATTCCTAATACACCAATAAAATTATTATTTTCTCCTACAACAGGTATTTTGCTTGATTTTTTACTAACCATAAGGTTATATGCTTCAAGTAAAGATTTATTTTCATTAATAAAGAAATTTTTACTATAGTTTAAATCTTTAACTTTTAATTTAACATCATTTAAAAACATTGGTTCTTCTAAATTAAAATAATCAAGCGCATATTTCGTTTCACTGTTAATATTACTTAATATGACAGGTATAGCATTTATTCCAAGTTGTTTTTTTAAATAAGCTAAAGCTATTGCACCACCAACACTATCAGTATCTGGTTTTCTATGTCCAAAAACATAAATTTTTTCCATTTATATCACATCCTTAATTCTTTAAAATTATACCATATATATTTACAAATAAAAAGTATTTTAATTAAAAAAAGTTAACATTTAATTATATAAAATGTTAACATCTACATACCCATCAATACCATTTACAATACCTGAACTTGTAAGTTGCCACATATTGTATTTATCTGGATAATCAGTTTTTGTTGTGTAATGGGCAAGCCATATTTTATAATTTGTTGTATCCCAAATTCGATAAAGATATGTTGCACTTCCATAAAGCATTGTTTTATATCCTTTTTCATTTAAAGTATCAAAGAATACTTTAGCCATGTTATTCAAATCAATAAAACTAAGATTATAATTATTGAATTCTCCCCAGTCTTCCCAGTCAAAGGCAATAGGAAGGTCAAGTTTTTCATTGTTTAAAGTTTTAATAATCCAGTTTGCTTGATCTTTAGCCTGTTTTTCGTTTTCAGCATAACTATAAAAATAAATTCCAACTTTAAGACCTGCTTTTTTAGCATTTTTAATATTTTGAAGAAATTTATTATCTAAAACATTTTTATTTTTATTATTATGACCGAATCCAATTCTTATCATTACAAAACTAACACCATCTTCTTTTACTTTATTAAAATCAATATCTCCTTGCCAAGTTGAAACATCAATTCCTATTTCATTTTTATTGGTTTTATAATTTTTAATAATATCTTTTAAATATTTAGGACTTGGATTATAACTTGATGAATTAATTTTATCTTTTACAATTAAAGTAAAATCTTTTTCTGTTTTATTTTTGCTTGTATCAGTAGCACTAAACTTTAATTTATAACTACCTATTTTATTAGTATTATAATCTCCTAGTATTTCACATTTAATATTTCTATCATAATTATCTCCACATAAAGGTCTAGAATTAATATTAAATTTTTTTCCTTTTTCTATTTCATAAGTTGTATCACTTAAAATAACGGGAGGTGTTGTATCTATAATATTAACTTTAAAAGAATACTTTTCATTTTTATTGTTACTTGCTTTATAAGTAAAAGATATATCTTTGGTACCTATTTTATTTGTATCTATTAAATAATTTTTTGTAATAAAACTTCCATTTTCAATATTTACTAAATCATATAAGTAAATACTTTCTCCAACTTCGACATTTAAGTTTTCATTTAAACTAATTATAGTTTTATTTTTATTACCACATCCACATAATAATACAACTAAAATAAGTATAATTATTTTTTTCATATGCTCTCCTTATTTATTACATATATATTTTACCACATAAGTTGTAAATATAGACATTTTTTAATTAATTTAATTGTTTTATATAGTATAATTAAATTATAAATATTATAACTTAAAGGAGATTTGTATGGGAAAATATGTAAAGGTAGTAGATGGATTAAATTCTAATGCAGGAGATTACAGATATAAATTAAATGAAGTTAATATTGCAAATAATTGGAATCCGAAATCTCAAAAAGGGAAAGATTTTGGAGGATTTAATTATGCAGATGAAGAATGTATATTAAGATGGCTACATCGTGGTAATGTAATTTATGATGTTGAACTACCAAAAGATGCCTTAGTTGTGGAAGTTGAAGGTGCCACAAAAATATATCGGAGCAATAAAATTATAATAAAAAATCCTAGAAAAATAGATGATGATTTAGCTCTTTATTATTATAAAATTTCTAAAATGCCAGAAAAAGCATATTATACAGCCTTGGGAGTAGTAAGCATTATGAATTATAGGAAGACGGCATATAAAATTCTTGAAACTAGAGTAAACAAAAATAATATAAATGATGTTTTAGAAGAATGGAATTATTTTATAAACAAAAAAAATAGAAAAAATAGTAATGAGCTTGTTAAAGAAATAGATAAATATTTAAATGAGTTAAAATTATAAAAATCTACAAATATAAGAATGCCTATGTAAGAAAAATATCTTAATATAGACATTTTTTAATTAAAATGTTATAATATGGTCTGTTAAGGAAGTGGGTTATATGAATAAGGTTGTCTTAATAACGGGAGGATCTTCAGGAATAGGTAAAGAAACTGTTTATAAATTTGCTAAAAATGGATATGATGTTATATTTACATATAATAAAAGTAAAGAAATGTCAAAAATAATAGAAAAAGATATTATATCTTCTTATAATGTTAATATTTATTCCATAAAGTGTGATATAAGTTTGGAAAACGATGTAAAATCTTTAGCAAATTTTGTCAAAGAAAAGACTAAAAAAATAGATGTTCTTGTAAATAACGCAGGAATAGCAATTGATAATTTATTTGAAGAAAAAACAGTAGAAGAATTTAAAAAAGTTATTGATACTAATTTAGTGGGTACTTTTAGTGTTATTAAATATCTTGGAAATCTTATAAATGATGGAGGTAGTATTATAAATATATCTTCAACTAATGCCCTTGATTCTTATTATATTGAAAGTATAGATTATGACGCTTCAAAAATAGGTGTTATATCTCTTACCCATAATTTGGCTAAATACTATGCTCCAAGAATAAGAGTTAACTGTATTTGTCCTGGTTGGGTAGATACATTGATGAATAAAGATTTAAGTAAAGAACAAAAAGATAGGGAAAATAAAAAAATATTACTTAATAGATTTGGAAAACCTAGTGAAATAGCAAATGTTATTTATTTTATTGCAAGTGAAGAAGGAAGTTATATAAATGATGCAATAATTAAAGTAGATGGAGGAAGAAATAATGATTAATATAGATGAAAATTTATTAGAAATTAGTAAAAAATGTGAAGAAGAAATAAAAACAGAATTAAAAAAAATAGATGATATATGTATGTTTAACAGTATGAAAGTATTAAATGCTTTTCATGAAGAAAATATTAGTGAAATACATTTTAATACTTCAACTGGATATGGATATAATGATATAGGTAGAGATAAAATTGAAGATGTTTATAAAAGAATTTTTAAATGTGAAGATGCTTTAGTAAGAACACAGTTTATCTCAGGAAGTCATGCTTTAACTGTATGTTTATTTGGCCTTTTAAGACCAAATGATACTCTTTTAAGTATAACAGGAAAACCTTATGATACACTTGATCAAGTAATTGGTATAACACCAAATGATAGTTCACTAAAATCTTTTGGTGTAAAATATGAACAAATAGATTTAGTTGATAATAATTTTGATTTTAAAAAAATAGAAGAAAGATTAAAGAAAGATTTTGTTAAAGTTATTGAAATTCAAAGATCAAAAGGTTATTCGACAAGAAAAAGTATTTCAATAGAAAGCGTAGAAGAAGTAATTAAATTAATAAAAAAAGTTAGTCCTAAAACAATTGTTATGATAGATAATTGTTATTGTGAACTTGTTAGTTACAAAGAACCAACTGAAGTAGGAGCAGATATAGTTGTAGGATCTTTGATTAAAAATTTAGGTGGAGGAATAACACCAAACGGAGCTTATATTGTAGGAAAAGAAGATTTAATAAATCTTGTAGCAGAACGTCTTACTGTTCCAGGTCAAGGTAAAGAAGTAGGTCCATCTTTAGGATTTAATAAACAAATACTTCAAGGACTATATTTAGCGCCAGCAGTTGTAGCTAATAGTTTAAAAACAGCAATATTCACAAGTAAAATAATGGAAGCTTTAGGATATAATGTTGAACCTAAATACAATGAAGAAAGAGCGGACATTGTCCAAAATATAATATTTAATAATAAAGAAGACTTAATTAATTATTGTAAAGGAATTCAAAAAAGTTCTGCGATAGATTCTAATTCTATACCAGTTCCAACACCAACACCAGGTTATGATGATGAAGTAATCATGGCAAGTGGAAGTTTTACACAAGGTTCATCAATTGAATTTTCATGTGATGGTCCAATTAGACCACCTTATATTGCATATCAACAAGGTAGTTTAACTTATGAGTATGGTAAACTAGGGGTGCTAACAGCAATAAGTGAATTAAATAATAAATAATAAAAAGATATTTAGATATAATAATATTTAGGTATCTTTTTTCATATATTTTAATGAAATTAGCACTTATACTTGACAAGTGCCAATTGGTGTAGTATAATATAATTCGAAAGGAAAGTGAGGTATATGAATATTTTTAATAATGAAGAAGAAAATGAAAATGTTTTAGAAAAATATGGAAGAAACATTACAGAACTTGCAAAAGCAAGAAAAATAGATCCAGTCATTGGAAGAGATGAAGAAGTTAGAAGTATTACACGTATACTATCTAGAAAAACAAAGAATAATCCCGTTTTAATTGGTGAACCTGGTGTAGGTAAGACTGCTATTGTTGAAGGTTTAGCTAATAGAATAGTTAAAGGTGATGTTCCAGAAAGTTTAAAAAATAAAACAATTTGGGAACTTGATATGGCAAGTTTAGTAGCAGGAGCCAAATATCGTGGTGAATTTGAAGATAGATTAAAAAAAGTATTAAATGAAGTTAAAAAAAGTGAAGGTAACATAATTATGTTTATTGATGAAATACATATGATTGTGGGTACCGGAGCAGTTGAAGGAGCAATGGATACAGGTAATATTTTAAAACCAATGTTAGCTCGTGGTGAAATTCATGTAATCGGAGCAACTACACTTAATGAATATAGAAATTATATTGAAAAAGATGGAGCACTTGAAAGAAGATTCCAAAAAATAATTGTTCATGAACCAACTGTTGAAGACACTATTACAATTCTTCGTGGATTAAAACAAACTTTTGAAGTTCATCATGGAGTTACAATTGAAGATAAAGCGTTAGTAAGCGCCGCAACTTTATCAAATAGATATATAACAGATAGATATTTACCAGATAAAGCAATAGATCTTGTTGATGAAGCGTGTGCTACCATTAGAGTACAAATGGACTCTGTACCAACTTCTTTAGATGAAGTAAGAAGAAATATAATGCGTCTTGAAATAGAAAATGAAGCTATAAAAAAAGAAAAAGATGAACTTTCACTTGCTAGAAAAGATGAAATATTAAAAGAATTAAATGTTTTAAAAGAACAAGAAAAAGAATTAACTTTATCTTGGGAAAAAGAAAAAGAATTAAATGATAAAATAAAAACAAAAAATGAAGAATTACAAAAAGCAATATACGAACTTGAAAAATCTGAGAATAATTATGATTTAGAAACAGCAGCAAGATTAAGACATGGTGTAATTCCAAGTTTAGAAAAAGAACTAAAAGAACTTAATAATGCTAATGAAACTAGATTATTAAGTAACGTTGTTAATAGTGAAAGTATAGCAAGTGTTATTTCTCGTTGGACTTCTATTCCAATAGCAAAACTTGTAAGTAGTGAAAAGGATAAATTATTAAATTGCTATTTACAAAATATAGATAATTGTGCTAAAATTGTAGTGGTAATAGGACCTGAAGGTGGTATTAGTGATAGGGAAGAGGACTATTTGTTTGATAATGGTTATAGTCCGGTTTCTTTTGGTAATTTGATCTTTAGAGTAGAGACTGCATGTATATATGTAGCTTCTATATTAAACTATTATGGTAGTAGAGGTGAATAATATGAATTTACTTAATTCATTTAATGATTTTTATGATAATTTATCTTCGAATGGTTTATTTTTCTTTTGGATAATTGTATTTTTGTTTGTGTTTTTAATATTTTTACTTATTGTTTTATATTTTAAAAATAAAAAGCTTATTAAATTACTTAAAGATAATAGAGATACTACTATTAATACTATAAGTGAAGAGGCTCCAATAGAAAATAAAGAAGTACCTATTAGTAATGCTACTTTTACAGTAGAAGATAAGATATTAGAAAATGATACTACTTCTTTAACTGATGTAAAAGAAGTAATAAAAGATGAACCTAAGAATGATGTTCAAATGGTTAATGAGATTAAGCCGATAGTTAATGAAACAAAAGTAATAAAGGATAATATTCAAGATGTGAATGGACCATATAAAAAGAATGTACTTAGAGAAATGAATACTAGAGGACAAACTTCTCCTATTAATATAGTTAAGAAAGAAGAAGTTTCTGATACTACTTTTAATGATTATAATGATAGTTTAGATACTAATGGTATAGATTTAGGTGAAGATGGTTTATCACCACTTGAAAGTATGGAAGATGTATACGATGTTAATGATAGTATGCGTTTTGCTAGTGATGTTGTTTCTAGAATGGAAAAGGATGTTAAGCCCTCTAATATAGAACTTACAGAATATGAAAAAAAGCAGGAAGAAGAGGCTATTATTAGTTATGATGAACTTCTTAAAGTGAAGGATAAGATATATAATATTACTGAAGATGAAGAAACTGATGAATTTATTGATGAACTTAAAAATTTTAGATTGGATTTACAATAGACATAGTGATATGTCTATTTTTTTCGACATATATTTAACTACTATTAATATATACTAATAGTGGTGATGGTTAATGGGTAAGATGAAACTTAAACCTTCTAAGAAAAAATATGGAAGATTTATTAGAAAAAATATTTTATATATGGTAATTATTTATGTTATTTTTTCTATTACTTTTTATTATTCTTTAAATAATAGTAAGAAGATTAATAATATTAAGTTTATTAAGTTTTTACTTGGTGGTGGAA
>OIZL01001182.1_pt1 | contig 15198 bp, 12 predicted proteins | sample 1588541 | NCBI WGS metagenome assembly OIZL01 (sample SAMN03283285) | human gut metagenome | biome: human-associated habitat; material: feces | host: Homo sapiens | place: Peru | collected 2012 | reverse complement strand
GCAAACTCTAAAAAAGGAACTTTGATATTCAATTTATTTTTACCCGCAGACCTAATAATTTTTGGTACAGGACTATTAATATCTTTAATTCTTTTGGCTGTTAGTGAAACCACCACTGATACAGGCACAGTTTTATTGATTAGTCTGCCAGGAATTATTACAGGTATTTTAGTTGTCCCAATACCAAACTATCATAATGTTAGGACAGCTCTAAAAAGCATCTATCTATTTTATTCGAATAGAAGAAGGTACATATGGAAAGGTTGGTGTTTCTATGAACGATTCATTAAAGAATATGAAGCCGAAAAAACAAAAAATTAATTCAAAATATACAGAAGACTGGCTACCAATAAAAGCAATAGCCAATGGGACAATTGTCTTAGATAACAACATGAAAGTAACTGGGGTAAAAATCACTCCAAGGAACATCTTTATCTTAGATCAAATTACACAAGAAAATGTTATTGTAGCATTAAAAAATTTCTATAACACACTAGATTTTGAATTTTGGATAATTTCAGCAGATAGACCAGTAGATATATCTGCATACTTAGCACAATTACAACTATTATATAACTCAGTAAATAGTACAGTAATAAGAAAAATGATAATGCAAGACTTACAAAAAGCAAATATGTTCATGGATAACAATGTTACAGATACTGAATATTTCTTATTATTTAAAGAAAAGAATCCTGAAGTAATTCAAAAAAGATTAAGAACAATTATGATGGGACTAGCCAATGCTGGGTTAACAGCAACACAAACATCCAATTCTGATCTAAGATCAATTATGGAAAACTTCCTAAATGGAGGAATGAATACTGAATTTGGAACGGTGATTAGCTCATGAATTTAAAATCTCAATTAGCCCCAAAAGGATTACAATTTAATCCATCGGATTTTAACATCAGTGATAAATATGCAACGATATTAACAGTAATATCATATCCTAGATTTATAGGACCAGGATATTTATCAAGTTTAACAAATATGTCAGGTGTAAAAGTAGTAATAAAACATATGCCACTACCATTTTCAGTTCTAGCTAAAATGTTAAATAAAGAAATAGCTGATTTAAAACAAAAATATCAAGATGAACACGATAAAACAATACAAGAAAGAATAAGACAAGATGTTGACTCCCTAGAATACTTTATTCAACAGTTTACCGCAGCCCAAACAAGAACATTTGACTTTCAAATGCACATCATGATAACTGCAGACACTAGAGAAGACCTAGAAATAAAAAAATTAACATTAAAAAATTACTTAGATGCAATGGAATTAAGAGCTATACCATTAAAGTTTGAGCAAGAAAGCGTATTAAAATCAATATTACCGATATTCGATGCTCAACCAATAGAAATGCGTATTGGTACTCCAATGCCATCTCCTACTATGGCAGCCATGTATCCATTCATCTTTGATAGTATAAAAGATACAGGCTTATCAACATTACTAGGAGTAGATTTCTCAGGTGGTGTTATTCTGTTTAACCAATTCTTATATCAATTAAAAAAAGAAAACAATAGAAATAATGCCAACATGATTATCTTAGGAACATCAGGAAGTGGTAAATCCACTGCCGCAAAACTATTATTAAGAAGCCATATAAGAAATGGATACCAAATCGTAGCCATTGACCCAGAAGGTGAAATAACAGAAATGACAAAAATGTATGGTGGAGAAGTAGTAGACCTAGGTAAAGGTGGAGAATTTGGCATGGTAAACCCACTAGAAATAGTTATGGATGCCGACGAAGATGAAATAAAATCAGGTTTAGGCTATACTGTATTAACCAAAACTATTCAGTCGTTAAAAGCTTTCATGAAATACTATGATCCAAATATTGAAGAAGATGTCCTAACTTTGTTTAGTGAAGTAGTACAAGATACATATATAAGATTTGGAATCGATTATAATACTGACTTTTCAAAATTTACATCCAAAGATTTTCCAATATTCCAAGATGTATATGCAACAATAAAAGGAAGATTAACTGCCATGACAGAAAAAACTCATGAAAGAGATGTCATGGAAAGACTAGAATTAAAAATAAGACCATTAACAAGAGAATTAAAATACTATTTCAATGGACACACCTCAATAGAAACATCAAGTGATTTCATAGTATTTAACATAAAAGAATTAATGAATGCTGACGAAAATATAAGAAACGCTTTATTATTTAACGTTCTTAAATTTGCATGGGGTCTATGCTTAAATCCAAATATTAACTCAATAATGTCGGTAGACGAAGCCCATGTATTACTTGGAGCAAGAAATGTTTTAGGAGCCGAATTTTTAGCTCAAATGCAAAGACGTGCCAGAAAATATAATACAGGAACAATTATCATAACACAACAACCATCTGACTTTGCAGCCCCAGATGTTCTAGTACATGGTAAAGCAATATTTGATAATGCCTCTTATTATTTAGTTATGGGACTAAAAAAGCAGGCAGTAGATGACTTAGCAAAATTAATTGACCTAAATGATAATGAAATAGATAGTATTAAAAGATACAGCCAAGGAGAAGCTTTATTTGTATGTGGTAACAGAAGAATGCGTATAAATGTAATAGTTACTGACGAAGAATTAGAATCATTTGGCAGTGGTGGTGGACTATAAAATTTAAACTAAATTAGTATGGTGGTGAAAGAATGAAGTTTTTACATTTTGGAAGTAATAACAATGAAGAAAATAATTCAAAAATAAATGGAATTATAAAAATGCTAAAAAATCTAAAGAAAGCAAAAATAATAAGCATTATTGCTATTGGCTTTGCCTTCGTTCTTTTTATTGCTGTATTTATCTATGTTGTCCTAAAAGTATTTGCCTCTCTTGCCACCTTAAACTCTGTAGAACGTGCTGGAGCAGAACGTTTTAAAGGTGAAACAGATTATGAAAAAAAAGTAATAGAAAGAGACGAATTTTTAAACTTTACTCAATATTTTGATACTAAAGATGAAAAATTAAAAGAGAACAACGATAAATATTTTGATGCATTATATGATGCCTACGAGTTTTATAAAGAAGAAGAAAATGGTATGACAATTTGGGAAAAAATAGGAAGTTTTTTTAGAAAATTATTTCGAAGTAAACGTTCTCAAAAAGCTCCACTTTACCCAGATAAGAGCGATACCAAAATGTATGGTGTTGAAATTGACACAACTCTAATCACAGCCACCCTATATAATAGTAGATATCAATCTGAAATGACTAGAAATGATGAGTTTGATAAAGAATATAGCTATTTTGTAGAAGATGGTAAAGGATATGATCTTCACACTGGCTCATATCGTGATTTTGTCGAAAACAACTTCTTATACGATTCAAAACAATCTCTTGATTCAAAATATCATTTATCACAGACAAAAAAAGCTATAGAAGGTATTGAGGTATTAGCAAAATATCAAATAAAAAGAATTGAGACATACCTAACAATTCATCCTGAATTTGTTGGAACATATACAGATACAACAAGACATATAGAAATAAATATTGTTGATGCACAGATGGAAGGCGAGTGTATAGCTCGTGTTGGAAACTATGGCTCAGTTTTAGGACCAGATGATTATTATAATAGAGTTATTCAAGAAGCTGGTTATTTTTGGAATTGTGATCCAAAGAAAGATTCAATATGCAAAATGTGTATGGATACATATGATTTAAATATTTACGATGATGATTTATATTGTTTTGATAACGAACTTACCGAAGATGCTAGTGGAAAATATGGATGTGCAGAAACTGCTGCAATAAAATATTCTAAAGGAGATATTGGAATGGATGCTGAATTACAATATGAATTAGACTGTGAAGGATATAATGAATATTTATTAGGTAATTTACCAACCGATAAAGATGTCGAAATGTTTTGTGGAAAAGATGAGGAATCAGGGAAAGATAATTGTTACTGTGATAGATTTATTGAATCATATTATCATCAATATGTAGATAAAAATGATGTTAAACAAAAAAGAAGAGATATTAGTCAAATAGTATTTGAAACATATAGTTTATATTCGTATTATGAAAATGCTACAATGATATACAATGTTTGTAGTGATAAAGGTGTAGATATAGTAAGTTATCGTGATTTAAGTTGTGAAGGAAAAAGAAAATATCGCAATTTAGGTGATATCCCATACGATTCATTTGATTATGAACCGATTCGTGACACAGAGAAAGTAGATAACCCAGTGGACGTTGAAGTATGTGGAACACAACAAGAATTAATGAATAAGATTGCTCAAACGGCACTAAATTTATATTATAATCATGCTAGAGAATTTACATATACTACAGACAATGCAACTAGAGCAAATACATATAATGGAATAAAAACAAATGGTAGATATGGAACAGACTGTAACGGATTTGTTGGATATGTTATTAATAGGGCGATTGGCTATGGTAGTGGCACAGCAAGTTCAAAGGATAAATCAACTTTTACTTTCTTTGGCCATGGTAGTGGGTTAGGAGATAGATGGAATTCACGTACAGATAAGTTTACTAAGATCGCTGGAGGATTATCATTATCTTCAGCATTAGAATCAGCACCAATAGGTTCACTCATATCAAGTTACGATAGCGATGGGCATCATATTCAAGTATATGTAGGAAACGGGCAAGTAGTAGATATGGCAAATAAAAAAGGTTTAACCTTAAGGACAATAAGTGGAAGTGGATACAATATAAGACACCAAGATGGAACATTTGAAATATTTGTACCAAATTCCAATATATGTTAGGTGATATTATGAAAAAAATACTATTAATTATAAATGTTTTATTACTAACAGGATGTTCAATAAATTATAGATTAGAAATAAATGAAGATGATACATTCAACGAAATTGTTTCTTTCACTGATAGCAATGAAAATTTATCTAAACAAAATATTAATTTAGATATAGCATTTAACGAATTAGTAGAACACTATAAACTTCATGAAGGTATATATCCAGGTATTAAAGTGCCAAATAACTTTCAAAGAAAAGAATACAATGAAACCTCGAGTGGAGCACTAATTATAAAAAATGAAACACTTAAACAACTAGATTTATCAATTTATTTAAATCGATTTTTTGATAGCATCGAACTAGATAGAAAAAATGATGTAATTACATTATATTTTTACAATTTTAATTACCAAAAATTAAGTGATATGTTAAAAGAAAAAAAAATAAATACTAATATAGTTAACTTTAGAATAAAATGTCCATATAAAGTTAAATCAACAAATTCTACTTATTATAATGAAAACACTAATGAGTACATATGGGATTTAACTAAAGATTCTTCAATAAAATTTAAGTATACAACAAATGAAAAACACACACAAATTATAAAAGATAATAATAGTGTTCTAGACAAAACACTAACAAAAATATTTTATTTTGCAACAGGTATTGAAAAAAATCAAGAAAATGAAGAAAAAGTAAAAAAATACTCACGTATATCATTTTTTGCAATTATTCTAGTTACATTACTAATTGGAATTTTGGTAATAAAAAAAAGAATTAACAAAAGGGATCAAATTTAAAGAAAGCAAAAATATAAATAGAAAGGGATCAATCAATAAGAACTAAATTAATATTTCTATGTGATTGATTATATGTGTGAAAATTGAAAAATAAAATAATTATTCTGGTTGGACTTCTTTTGTTCACAAAAAATGTTTATGCCATTGTGTATACACCTGAAATTATAAACGCAACCTGTAAAGGAAGTGCATCTTGTTGTGAAAGTGGATACAATGTTATGTGCCATATGACAGACCCTCTCAAAAAATATCATGTAACCGATGTTGTTTGTGGAAATCGCGGTGGTGGAGTATATCACAAAGGAATGGATTTAACTAAAGGAGATGGAGATGGCACGATATATGCAGTATTTGATGGCAAAATAATAGCCACGACCAATAATACCAAAAATTGTGCACCTGGAGGAAGTTTAATGTGTTCCCCAGTAACATGCCCAAGTAGTCGCGGTGTTTCCGTTACACTAGAAGTTACTGATTCAAGATTTGCTGGATATCAAGTACACTATATGCATATGTCAAGTAAAGTTGTAAAAGAAGGAGATATAGTTAAACAAGGCCAAATGCTTGGAAAAATAGGCAATACAGGATGCTCGACAGGAACACACTTACATTTTCAAATAAACAACTATGCAGGAGATGCTGTTAATATAAATGCTTATTTTTTAGATAAATCTCTATATGCCTGTGGAGGAGTACATGACAATATGGAATATGAACAATTTTTAACAGTTAATGAAATATCTAAATTGTTAACCAACCAAAATGGTATAAAATACAACGCTACAATTAATAATTGCGTTGGAGCCCTTAATCAAGGATTTAATCAGGGAATAGAACTCTATGCAAAAAATAATAATGATATTGTTAATGTGAATGTTATACAAACCGGTTATTACATTGATATTGCATCACCAAATTGCTATAATGGAGTAGGAATATTATCTTTAAATGGGGAAATACATTTATATTGTAATTTAGAAAAAATCAAAAAATATGAAACTGGACAAAAAATATATGCAAATACAAATATAGGTCAAATGAGAACTGAAAACAATAATAAAAAAATTGAATTTATAGTTATAAGAAATGGACAATTTATAGATCTGTCTGCTGAATTTTTAAGTTTATATGGTGGTACTTGCAAAAATAGCAGAAGAGTTAATTGTTCGCAAGTAAAAAATGTGCTTGAAAAAATACAATGTCAAACATCGTTTTAGGGGGATATTATGTATGAATGAAAAGAATAAAGTTGTTTTAATCATAATTTCAGTGCTACTTATAACAGGATGTAGTGCTAAATATTCTCTTAATATTTCGACTCTCGAAATAAGCGAGCTAATAACAATAAATAATGATAAAATTATTGTTGAAAAAAATAATAATATGATAAAAACTTTTAATAAAGATTATGGAAAATATTATGATATAAATTTTAATGACGATTTGCTTATTGACTGCTATGATAGGGAAATAGAAGATTGCAGTCAATATGAAAAAAATTATCCTTTAGTTATTGAGGGATATAATAAGATGAATCAGATTCAAGATATAGAAGATTCAAAAGCAATTAAAGATTTCTTTGGAGTAGCTACTATAACAGGAAATACAAACACAACTATAAATATAAAACCAAATGAAAAATTGAAAATGATTTTTTCAAAAGTAAACTTTGTTTCTCCATTTATCACATCACTTGAGGTATCAATATTTACTCCTTTTCAGGTTTCTAATCACAATGCTGATAAAGTAGAAGAAAATACATACACCTGGATATACAATAAAGACAACACAGACAAAGTTATAACCATTTCATATGATACAAGTAATAACGATGATACAGTAATTGATAACAATAAAGAAAATGAAAGTAACAAAGAAAATAATCAAACAGATAATACCGTTCAAAAATCCAATAATTCAGTAAACAAATATATTTTTTGGGGCATAGCATTTAGCATTATAATAATTATAGGTGTCATTATCTTAAAAAAAATGAAAAGTAATGATAGTGTATAAGGTAGGTGATAATTATTATGAATAAAAAAATAATAACTTTAATACTAAGTTTATTTCTTTTAACAGGGTGTACGGTTAATTATGATGTAACAATTAACAAAGATCTAACAGTGATTGAAAACATGGAAATACTAGGTGATGACCGATTTAAAATAGGAAGCGAATACACAGTAGATACCATGTATGAAACCCTAAAAGAAACATATTCCGCATTACACCAAGATGATGATTTAGATAATATTAAAAAATATTCTAGTTCAGGTAACATGGCCATATCTAGTAATAAAACATATAAAAATTTAGAAGATTTTGCCCAGTCCAAATATATAAAAAAGATATATGCTGATGGCTTAAAAATAGTAAAAGAAAAAAATTTAATTACCATATCAAGTGATAACAACTTAGATAATTTTTGGTTATTTGTTGATGGTATGGAAGAAGATCCTATTGTAACAAAATTAGAAGTTAAAATAAAAGTACCATACATAGTTACAAAAAATAATGCTGACAAAGTAGATAACAAAACAAATACATACACATGGACATATGGATTTCACGATTACTCCAAAAAAATTAATTTAGAATTTGATAAAAACAGAATATTTAAAACAGGCATAGATTATCTTACGATTGTTAAATATATTTTATATATAGTAGGTTTAGTATTCCTTGGATACATAATCTACAGGGTTACAAAAGTAAAAAACAAAACAAATAATAAAATTTAAAAAAAATATTTACTTAATTTTATTGATTAAGTTTAAAAAATATGTTATCCTTTATATGTATGGTAGAGTGATTAGGTGATTTTATATGAACTTTAAAAAATTATTATTAGTCTTATGTTTAACAACAATGGTAATGTTCTCTTTATTACTTGGTTTTAGTTATGCTTGGTATGCCACAGCGACATCTACTAGTTTTGATATAAAAACTCCTACTAGTGATAAAATTATTGTAGACTTTGCAACAAGTAAATATATAAGCACAACGACAGGTGTTCCTTTAACTGAAGAAGAAGTACCAACAAAAGCAGATAAGACAGCATTTACTGTAAAAGCTAATTCAAGCATGAATATGACTGCTAAATATACAATTCTTTTGCAAGATATTACTATTGATGAAAAACTAAAGAATAGCAATTTCAAATGGCAGTTATTAAAAGACGAAACAAGTGTTGCAATTGGTGATTTTGCTAGCATTGGTAATAGCACAACCATTGATTTATATACTACCAGTTTAGTACTAAATGCCACTGATGCTGATAATTATGAATTAAGAGTATGGCTTCATGAAACAGGAGAAGTACAAAACGATTTAATGGACAAACCATTTTCAGCAACGGTCGCAATAAAAACATTCTTATCTTATTAAAGTTAATCATGAGAAAACAAAGTTTTTCTCTTTTTATATAGACAAGAATTTTGTAATGTGATAAAATTATCTTAGATAAAAATAAAGGTGTGATAATAAAATGAATGTATCTTTAGAAACAAAAGGTAAAATAGTAAAAAGTATTGTTTTATGCCTAGGCATAGTATTAGTATTCCTTCTAGCATTTTTCATAATAAAAATATACACCACCGATTATACAGTAACATTTATGAACGAAGACAACACTGTAATTGAAACTAGAAAAGTAAGAACAGGCAATAGTGTTATAGAACCAGCAGAACCAAGAAGAGAAGGATACAAATTTCTTGGCTGGTACTTTGACAATGCTAAATATGACTTTAGCAAAAAAATAAAACGTGATACAATAATCTATGCCAAATGGGAAATTGACAGTGATTACGTATTTAGTTATGTTGTATCATTTGATTCAAACGGAGGAAGTGCCGTTGACTACCAAACTATCGAAAGTGGTAAAACTGCGACCGTTCCACAAACACCTACCAAAAATGGACACGTATTTATGGGCTGGAAGTTAGACGACATTGATTATGATTTTAATACACCAGTAACCAAAGATATCAAACTTGTAGCAAGTTGGGAAGTTGCCCTAACTGACGACCAAACTTATTTATCTGTAGCAAGAGAAGAAGTAAAAGACTTTGCCGTTGTAAAAGCAAATCAAACATTAAAGTCAACGGCTGTAAGTGGAAAATGCCAAATTACATGGACTGATGCTGACTTCAACACAGTTACAAGAGACACAACAGATAAAAACGTAACCATCGTTGCAAATATCAAATGTGGAAGTGCTAACGCTAAAAAATCAGTAAACGTAACTATTCCCGCTTCAACATACAAATACACAATGGAAAAACAAGGGACAACTAATTATAAATTCATTGCTTATGATAATGATAAAATTCTAAATAATTATAATCTATATACAAGTAATCAAACAAGCATAGTTCAAAAGTGGCAAATTCACAAAGACGGTGATTACTTACTAGTGAGCAAAAGTAAATATGTCAAAAATGGAACTTATTACATCGCTTACGAAGACGATTTAAATACCAAATATGCCATAACTATAAAATAATAATAAATCAAATATTGAAGCATAAATTTTACTAGGAGGATATAACATGAAATTAAAAATAGAATTTATGCTTTTTATTATGCTTTTTTCAGTTACTACAGTAGTAAGTGCCGATGAAGTCGATCTCGCAAAAAATGCAAAAAGTGCAATATTAATTGAAGCATCAACAGGAGAAATCATGTGGGAAAAAAATGCTCACGAAAAATTAGCTCCCGCTTCCATGACCAAAATGATGAGTATGTTACTAGTAGTAGAAAGCATTGACAAAGGCAATCTAAAATGGGACCAAATGATCACCGTATCAGAAAATGCTAGCAAAATGGGTGGTAGTCAAATACTCCTTGAAACAGGAGAGCAAATGAGTGTAGAAGATTTATTCAAAGGTGTAGCAGTCGCTTCAGGCAATGATGCAGTCGTAGCTTTAGGAGAAGCTATCGGGGGCAGTGAGGAAATGTTTGTAAAAATGATGAACGACCGAGCTAAAGAATTAGGCTTAACCGAAACAAACTTTAAAAACCCACACGGACTAGATGAAGAAAATCATTATTCAAGTGCTCATGACATGGCACTAATAGGAAAAGAATTAGTCAAACATAAAAAAGTATTAGAATATACAGGTATATATGAAGATTACCTAAGAAAAGGTACGCCAAAAGAATTTTGGTTAGTAAATACCAATAAACTAGTCAGATTTTTCAAAGGCGTTGATGGATTAAAGACAGGCTATACAGGTACTGCTGGATATTGCCTAACCGCCACAATAGAAAAAGATGGAATGCGACTTATCAGTGTAGTAATGGGTGAACCAGAGGCCACAACCCGCAACAGCGAAACCACAGGCCTAATTAACTATGGTTTCAGCATGTACAGCCTAGAAAAAATGCTTACAACCAGTAGTGATTTAGGCAAAGCAAAAATTTATCAAGGAGAAAATGAGTACGTTACCTTACAACCATTAAAAGATGTAAACATATTAAACAATAAAAACAAAGACAAAAGAAACGTAACATACACTCTTGACATCAAAACAATTAAAGCTCCAGTAAAAAAAGGAGAAATCGTTGGAAAGCTAAACATCATAGAAAATGGAAAAACAATTGATAAAATAGACATTACCGTCAAAGAAAATGTTAAAAAAGCAAACCTTATTAAAATGTACCTAAGAAACTTAAAAAACATTCTAAGTGGTAGCATTGATTTCTAAATCCATCTACCAACCCCCAAAAAACTAAGTAGAAATAAATAATTTCTCTATAATGAATCCAGAATAATAGACATATTTATAGAAGAAAACGAATTATCCAATTGATTAATAAATAACCTCTCATTGTGCTACAATAACCTACAACAAACATACATGGTATCATTTCATCAAGAAGTGATACCTTTTTAATACAACAATATTTATTTCTAGCCCCTAAGTTCCAAAAAACACAACACTATACCTTTCAAAAATGTAATATATAATCCCTTAAATTAATGATATAATATAAATAACAAAAGCACTACACCCAAAATATAAACAAAAGGAGGAAAAACAATGACATACACTGAAGCCATAAAAACTGCAATCCTAATTTTTCCTCTCATCTCATTTTTATTCACCATCCCATTCATCCTAAAACAATACCACAAATATGGCTCTATAAATAAATTAAGAACCCTAATCATATACTCATTTATTCTATACCTAATAACCATTTACTTCCTAGTCATTCTCCCACTTCCAACCAAAGAACAATTGCTAAATATGAAACCATTAAAACCAAACCTCATCCCATTCAATTTCATCACTGGCCTCATAAAAGAATCACCATTGAAAATAAACAAACCAAGCACTTACCTAAAAACCATATTACATCCGAGTTTCTATACCGTAATATTCAATATACTAATGACCATCCCCTTTGGCATTTACCTAAAATACTATTACAAATATAACTTTAAAAAAGTAGCAACCCTCTCATTTTTCCTATCCCTATTTTTTGAAATAACTCAAGTTACAGGATTATATTTTATCTACCCAAGAGCCTATCGTTTATTTGATGTCGATGATCTTATCACGAACACCCTAGGAGGTATCATCGGTTACTATCTAGCCTTCTTAGTAGAAAAAATTATTCCCTCCAGAGATGAAATAGACAAAAAATCTCTCCTTGTTTGACAAAAAGTATCAGGTTTAAGAAGAATCACTTTATTCTTCCTAGACCTCACCATTTACCTAACATTTCATACCATCACCATCTTTATCTTCAACTATTCATGGATTAAATATATAACCATTACCATCTATTACGTAGCCTTACCTTACATTTGGAACAACCAAACTCCAGGATGCAAATTTCTAAATATCAAACTCGCATTTCCAAAGTACCCATTTTTATCCTCACTTATAAGAACCATCATTGTTTATCTATACTATGTAAAAGTACCCATCTTAATAATTGAAGGAAGCATAAAACTAAATAAAACACTAAATTTAAATACCCAAATGAGCATCGGCCTTTACCTAGCAATATTTATTATCCTCTTTATCACATACATTGTAACAACATTCAAAATCATAATCAACCAAAAAGTATTTTATGACAAACTAACCAAAGTAGAATTTCAAAGCACCATAAAAACAGAAGAAGAAACTGATACCAAATAGCCGAAAGTATCAGTCTTTTTTTATAAAACTTATCAACCATTTATCTGCCTTTGCTACGCCGTTTTAGTTCATTTGACACATTTATCAAAAACTTTACACCTTCACAAAAAAAATTCACTATCCCATTTTTAACAAACACCCGTACAATTTCTCAAAAATTGAACAAAATTCATACAAAAATTCAAAAACGACCGCCCATTTTTTAAAAAATAGCAACATTGACAGAAATATCCCACTATAGTATATTGAAAACAGAAAAAGGAGGTAATACTAGTGAACACATCACAAAAAATCAAATTATACCCACCATAACGAATAACAAATCAATTTTATAGCAAATAAAAATTAGTACGGCAGCTACTGTCGGAGTTTATGTCTAAAATAAAGAATACCTTTAATCTTTATCATTAGAAAAGTGCAAAATATCAAATGATATAAGTGCCAAGTAAAAGCATGATCATCAAAAATTCTTTATGAAAAAAACTTGCCAAGTACAAATATATGTGCTATAATACTTCGGTATTTAAAAAAGGGAAGTGGATTATGAATACAGATAAAATAAGAAACATTGCAATTATAGCTCATGTAGACCATGGCAAAACAACGTTTGTAGATAAATTATTACAAAAATCAGGCACATTTAGAGAAAATGAGCAAGTAAACGAAAGAGCCATGGATTCTAACGACATTGAAAGAGAACGAGGTATCACCATACTATCAAAAACTACAGCCATTAACTATGATGGATACCGTATAAATATTCTGGACACACCAGGCCATGCCGATTTCGGTGGCGAAGTGGAAAGAATTATGAATATGGTAGATGGTGTTATGCTCCTCGTCGATGCCTATGAAGGCACCATGCCACAAACAAGATTCGTTTTAAAGAAGGCCCTCGAAGCCAAAGTCAAACCAATCGTTGTAATAAATAAAGTGGATAAGCCAACAGCACGTATTACTCAAGTAATTGACGAGGTCATTGACTTATTTATTGAACTTGGTGCCGACGATTCGCAATTGGATTTCAAGACTTGCTATGTTTCAGCCTTAAATGGCACGGCCAGTTTAGATCCAGATTTATCAACTCAAAAAGAAAACTATGATGATATCTTTAAACTAATCATAAATGAGATTCCAGCACCCAAAGTAGATATAAACGGCTATTTACAATTTCAACCAGCATTATTAGACTACAATGATTATGTAGGAAGAATTGGTATTGGACGCATCCAATCAGGCACTATACATGAAAATGAAATGGTAAGTTGTGTGAGATTAGATGGTAGTATAAAACAGTTTAGAATACAGAAACTATTTGGGTACTTAGGATTAAAAAGAATAGAAGTAAAAGAAGCTCACGCCGGTGAGATTATTGCCATAGCCGGTTTAGAAGACATTTCAGTAGGAGAAACAGTATGTAACATTGGACATGAAAAAGCCTTACCAATATTAAGGATTGACGAACCAACCTTACAAATGACATTCATGGTTAATGATAGTCCATTCGTTGGCCGTGATGGTAAGTTATTAACGGCAAGAAAAATAGAAGAAAGACTATTCAAAGAAACACAAAAAGATGTCAGCTTAAAAGTAGAACAATCATCAAATGATTCATGGCTTGTTTCAGGACGTGGCGAATTACATTTATCAATTTTAATTGAGAATATGAGACGTGAAGGATTTGAATTACAAGTATCAAAACCTGAAGTAATCTTGAAAGAAATAAATGGTGTTGTTTGTGAGCCGTATGAAGATGTCCAAATAGAAGTAAAAGAAGATAGCGTTGGAAATGTCATTGAAGCCTTAGGCCTTCGCGGAGCCAAAATGGAAAACATGACTAACTTTGTTGACATGGTAAGATTAAACTATACCATTCCATCACGTGGTTTAATAGGTTTCACAACAGAATTTATGACAATGACAAAAGGATATGGCATCTTAAATCACACTTTCAAATGTTATGAAAAACAAGAAAATGTAAACATTGGCGAAAGAAAACTAGGTGTCTTGGTATCTATGGAAAATGGTAAATCAACATCATATGCCATTGGACTATTAGAGGACAGAGGTATTATGTTCATAGAACCAGGTGAAGAAATATATGAAGGAATGATAGTAGGAGAATGTAACCGAGAAAATGATTTAGCGGTAAACGTAGTTAAAGGAAAACAATTAACCAATATGCGTGCCGCAGGTTCGGACCACACAGTAGTCCTAAAAAGACCAAGAAAATTAACATTAGAAGGTTGCTTAGACTACATCAACAAAGATGAACTAGTGGAAATAACTCCTAATCATTTAAGATTAAGAAAAAAAATATTAAATACAGAAACAAGAAAGAAATACGATAGTAGAAACAAATAGTATTTCTTTCTTTTTTTAAATCATTTTATTATAAAAAAAGAGACCGTCCCCCTGAGGCCGATCTCCCAAAAAGAATAAAAAGGGGTTGGCTAGTGTGATACTAGCACCAATTCGCCTAAA
>OIZL01001179.1_pt1 | contig 15226 bp, 14 predicted proteins | sample 1588541 | NCBI WGS metagenome assembly OIZL01 (sample SAMN03283285) | human gut metagenome | biome: human-associated habitat; material: feces | host: Homo sapiens | place: Peru | collected 2012 | reverse complement strand
AACATCCCTTACTCCGTTTTTATTCCTTCGTAAAGGTTCCCCTACCAAATTTGGGTTTCTCACTCATGGGGTTTACCCGTTCCACTTAATTCGTTTCCAAATTAATTCGTCACTATGGCACTTTACACCTAATATAACCATATTCAAAACTTAGGTTACCTCGGCGCCGTTAGGATTAAATCCTACCAAAGGTTATTTATTCCCTTTGCATGAACACTTACGCCCATTACAGGAAGCGTGTGAGCGTGGACTTTCCTCTACTATTTAAATAGCAGCGTTTGCATAAAAATAATTATTCATCTTTATCATATATATACTTTTCCAGTTGTGATAAACGTCTTAATATGTCAACATTAGTTATTTCTTTTTCGCTTTTCTTAACAATATCAATATTAGCTTTTAAATTTCTAAGTTCATGTTTTAAATCCATGTTTTCTCTAGAAAGTTCTTTGTTTTCGGTTTTAAGTTCCTTTATTATATTAATAAATTCAACATAATCTTTAATTATTTGATCTAAATACTTATCTACTTCTTGTAATCTATACCCTCTAGTATCAATTTTAAAGTCCTTATCAAAGATTTCTTGAGGAGACAAAGCAATTCTTCCATTAAACATTATTTACCACCTCTGTAATTAACATTATCTCAATTTTTTTTTACTTTGTCAATTTACAGTTGGTTTTCTTTACTTAACGTTTTTTTCTTTCAAGCTTAATTAAACTATAATATTTTATTAAGTCATATGAAGATACTGAAAAACTAAACGATATAAAAGCAATAAAAAAACTTTCAAAACTTATATTAAAAAATATAAAATTAATTAAAATACTAAATATTAACAATATCCAAACAATATATTTACTTGGAACTTTAAATGTAATTTTAATTGTATTACCTAATATGTTTAAAATTATCCATACACAAATAATATGTGGCATAATATCATATAAATTTTTTATTTGATTCAAATTTTATCACCTATTTAAATTTATTCAAAACAATTAAACTTTCTTCAGTTTTTTTTATTTCTTTTAACATCTCATCAAATATTACTAACATAAAAACTCTATCCATTTTATATCCTCCTACTTATAAAATAACATATTATATTACGTTAATAATATTTTCGACAATTCTTTTCAAAATATATAACAAAATAGCATACTTTTGTAGTATAATTATGATGGTGAATTAAATGATAATAAATCATTATTATAAATTAAATAAAAATAAAAGTAATTATGCCAACCGAGGCTTAAACTTAGAAAACGACATAAATTTAGCAAATGAATATTATAAAATAAATGATATAGCATATATTTATAAAAAGCCAACCCCTATAAAATTAGTTAAGGTAGATTATAAGCTAGCTAAAATAACTGAAGGCTATTTTGATACCCCATCTACAACTGATTATAATGGTATTTATAAAGGAAAATATATTGATTTTGAAGCTAAAGAAACAACTTGCAAAACATCATTTGCATTAGCTAATATTCATGAGCATCAAATAAAGCACCTAATAGACGTGCAAAGACATGGTGCCATATCATTTTTAATAGTTAGATTCATTCATAATAATGAAACTTACTTATTAGATACTATGGATTTAAAATACTTTTTAGAAAATTATGATAGAAAGTCTATCCCACTTAGTTTTTTTAAAGAAAGAGGAAAATTAGTTAAAATGAAATATAATCCAAGACTAGATTATATAGAAGTTATAAATAATACATATTTTGGAGGTAATAATCATGATGAAGAAAAGACCAAATAAAGGTAGAGAGTTAAAAGACAGTATAAAAGCTAAAGCAAGTAAGATGCAAAAAAATAAAAAAGCAAAAAATAAAAGTAAAACCAAAAGAATAATTCTTAATATCTTGTTATTCTTAGTTATTTTTGTAATAATTATATCTTGTATTTTCATGGCTTATATAATTATTAATGCTCCTAAGTTTGATCCAAATAACTTAAAATTTACACAAATGTCAGAGTTATATGATGGGGATGAAAACTTAATTGCAAAAATGGGAAATGAAAATAGAACTGAAATATCCTATGATGATTTGCCAGAGGTATTAATAGATGCAATTATTGCAACAGAAGATTCTAAGTTCTTTCAACATAATGGTTTTGATTTAGCTAGATTTATTAAAGCTGCAGGTTATAAAGTTCTTGGTAAAAATGGTGGTGGTGCATCAACTCTTACCATGCAAATTGTTAAAAATAACTATACAGCTGGTGCTAATGGTAAAATAGAATCTAAAGGTATTAAAGGTATAATAAGAAAGTTTACTGATATATATATGTCTATATTTAAAGTAGAAAGAAAATATACAAAAAAAGAAATACTTGAGTTTTATATAAATGATGCTTATTTGGGTAATAGAGCTTATGGTGTTGAACAAGCATCACTTAACTACTTTAATAAATCAGTTAGTGAACTTAACTTATCAGAAGCTGCATTTATAGCTGGATTATTCCAATCACCTAATAGTTATAATCCATATAATTATCCTGAAAATGCTGAAAAAAGAAGAAAAACCGTTCTTTACCTAATGAAAAGACACGGTTATATTACAGAAGAAGAAAGACAAGCTGCACTTGCAAGTCCTATTACTTCATATATTAGAACAGTGCAAACATCAGGTACTTATTACGAATATCAAGGATATATTGATACAGTAGTTGAAGAACTTGAAAATGAATATGATTTAAATCCTTATACTACTCCACTTAAAATTTATACATCTATGAATAAATCAAAGCAAGATTTTTTAAATGACGTTATGAATGGAAAAAGCTGGAACTGGGAAAATGATTTAGTTCAAGCTGGAATTGTAATGACAGACTCAGCAACTGGTGAAGTATTAGCTGTTGGAGCTGGTAGAGATAAAAATACGGAACGTTCATATAACTATGCAACTCAGTCAAATAGACATGTTGGTTCAACGGCAAAACCAATATTCGATTATGCTCCTGCTGTTGAATATTTAGGTTGGGGAACCGAAAATTATATAGTAGATGAACCTCATTCTTATAGTAATGGTACTAAAATGTCTAACTCAGATGGTGGATATAAAGGTATACTTCCTATGTATAAAGCACTTGGTCTTTCAAGAAATATAACAGCACTTAAAACTTTTCAACAAGTAAGTAAAGAAGCTGGTAATGATAAAATTCTTAAGTTTGTAACAGGTCTTGGTATTACGCCAGAAGTAGAAAATGGTAAAATACATGAAGCACATTCTATTGGAGCATTTACAGGTTCAACTAAAAAGGGAGAATCTAGAAATAGTCCTATGACAATGGCTGGTGCATATCAAGCATTCTCTAATGGTGGTTATTACATTAAACCTCATACAATTAAAAAGTTTATTTATAAAGAAACAGATGAGGTCGTTGAATCAAATGTTTCTAAAACAAGAGTTATGTATGACTCTACTGCATATATAATTAGTTATGCGTTAAACTGGTCAGCTACTGGAGGATTAGCTCGTAGTGCTGCTGGTATAAATGGTGTTTCAGTTGCTGCTAAAACTGGTACTAGTAATCTAGATTCAAAAACACTTAAAGCTAAAGGATTATCTAGAAAACATGTTAACGATTTATGGGTTTGTGGTTACACTCCATCTCAAACACTTACATTCTGGTATGGTTATGGAAAAATATATAAAGAACATTATAGTACTACATCAACTTGGACAATTCGTGATAAGTTTTATAGATTCCTAGCAGAAGGATTATTTGATAAGACTGGTGCTACATTTACAGCACCTTCTAGTATAGAAGCTGTTGATGTTATTAGAAATTCTATTCCACTTAAGAGAGCTGGAATTAATACTCCAGATAGTATGAAAGTTACGTCATACTTTAGAAAAGGAACTGCACCTGAAGAAGTTTCTAATAGTGAACCTGATGCTAAATTACCATCAGTATCTAATATAACAAGTAAAGCTAGTGGTAATACAGTAAGTTTAAGTTGGACAGGACTTTCTGCTGAAGATATGCTTAATTTAAATATCGATGATAGCTATGGTGCATTAGGGTATGATATATATGTTAAAGATGGTTCAAATGGTACTAAGACATATGTTGGAACAACAACATCAACATCATATACACATACAACTAATTATTCAAATCCAATATATATAATCTATACGGCTTATGCTAATTATAAAACAAATCAAAGTACTGGAGTTGAATGTAAAGTTTCAGTTAAGACTGATTTTGATGTTAAGATTACTGCTAACGAAACAATTGATCAGGGTGAGACATTTACTGATAGCTTACCTATTATAGTTTTATACAATTCTATTGATGTAACTGATGAATGTAAGATATCATTAACATCTGGTCATGTTGATACATCTACTCCTGGAACATATAAACTAGAGTATAAAATAACTTATTCTAATACAACCAAAACAGTAAGTAGAACTGTTACTGTAAAAGCTATAGATGTTACAACTCCAACACCTAATACAACAACATCTAATTAACAAAAAAAGGCTTCAATTGAAGTCTTTTTAATTTCTATTTAAATATTCATCATAAGTACATAATTTATCAATATATTTACCATCATCTAAAAACTCTATTATTCTATTAGATACACTACTTACCAATTCATAGTCATATGATGAAAATAAACAAACTCCCTTAAAATTACTCATAGCTTTATTAAGTGATGTAATTGTTTCAATGTCTAAATGATTAGTAGGCTCATCTAGTATTATTACATTTGCACATTTAAGCATCATACGAGAAAACATTAATCTTGCCTTTTCACCACCAGATAAAACGTTTATTTTCTTTAAAGCTTCTTCTCCAGAAAATAGCATTCTTCCTAAAAATCCTCTTAAATATGTTTCTTCTTGTTCTTTAGAGTATGGTCTTAAAAATTCTACTAAGTTAACATCTTCTTTAAAATACTCATCATAATTTTTAGGAAAATATGAAAATGATGTAGTATTACCCCACTTAACAGTACCAGAATCAGGTTTTATCTGTCCAGTTATTATCTTAAAAAGTGTTGTTTTAGCAAGTTCATTTTTCCCTACAAAAGCTACTTTGTCAGTATTACTTATAGTTAAGTTAAGATTTTTTAAAACATCCACTCCATCTATTTTTTTGCAAATTCCTTTAAGTTCTAATACATCACGACCAATAGGTCTATCTATATCAAAATTAATATATGGATACTTTCTAGATGATGGAACAATATCATCTAATTCTATTTTTTCAAGTAATTTCTTTCTTGATGTAGCTTGTTTAGATTTAGATGCATTAGCAGAAAATCTTCTAATAAAATCCTGTAATTCTTTTATTTTATCTTCCTTTTTCTTATTTGATTCACGCATTTGTTTTTGAATTAATTCACTAGATGTAAGCCAAAAGTCGTAATTTCCAACATACATCTTAATTTTTCCATAATCAATATCTAATATATGAGTACATACTTTATTTAAAAAGTGTCTATCATGAGATACTACTATTACAGTATTTTTAAAATCTAAAAGAAAGTTTTCAAGCCATATCTTAGCATTTATATCTAAATAGTTAGTAGGTTCATCTAATATAAGTATATCTGGATTACCAAATAAACTTTGTGCTAAAAGAACTTTTACTTTATCTTCTCCAGATAAACTTTCCATTTTTTCATTAAATAGTACCTGATCTAAACCTAACCCAGAAAGAAGACTTCCAGCATCACTTTCAGCTTGCCATCCATCCATTTCTAAAAATAAAGCTTCTAATTCTCCTACTCTTAAGCCATCTGCATCAGAAAAATCAGGTTTAGAATATATTTCTTCCTTTTCTTTCATTATGTTATAAAGTCTATCATTACCCATTATAACTGTTTCTATAACATTTTTATCATCATAAGCATTATGATTTTGTTTTAACACAGAAATTCTTTCATTATCAGTTAAAACAACTTCTCCACTAGTAGATTCTAACTCTCCTGATAATACCTTTAAAAACGTAGATTTACCTGCTCCATTAGCTCCTATAACTCCATAACAATTACCATTTGTAAATTTTAAATTAACATTATCAAATAATACTCTTTTAGAAAATCTAAGTGATAAATTATTTACTTGTAACATAAAATACCTCCATGCTTTATAATTATACTAAAAAAATAATAAAAACAAAATAGTAACATTTGCCTTTAACTTATTTTTAACTTATACTATATATGGTGATTAAAGAAATGAAGTTTAAATATAGTTTAGATAATAAAAGATATCATACATTAAATTATGATCTAACAAATAGATTTAAAACTAGAGTTTTTAAAGTTAGTTTAAATGGTAATTTTTCCTGCCCTAATTTTAAAAATGGTCATGGTTGTATATTTTGTTCTGCATATGGTTCTGGTGATTTTGCTGGTAATAAGAATGATGATTTATTAACTCAGTTTAATAGTGTAAAAGAAAAATTAAATAATAAGTGGCCAGATACAAAATACATTGCATATTTTCAAGCTAATACTAATACGTATGCTAAAGTTAGTAAATTAAAAGAAATGTATGAAAAAGCACTTTCATTTCCTAATGTTGTTGGTATAAGTATAGGTACAAGACCTGATGCTATTAGTGATGAGTGCTTAAATTACTTAATAGATTTAAGTAAAAGAACTTATCTTGTAGTAGAACTTGGACTTCAAAGTATGCATAATTCTACACTAAAATTAATTAATAGAGGTCATGATTTAAAATGTTTTGATAACTGCGTTAAAAAACTTAGAGAAAATAATATAAACGTTGTGGTGCATATTATAAATGGTCTTCCGTATGAAACGCATAGTATGATGATGGATACAGTAAAACATTTAAATAAATTAGATATTCAAGGTATAAAAATACATATGCTTCATATTTTAAAAAACACTGAATTAGAAAAATTTTATGAAAAAAATAAGTTTCATGTACTTACTAAGAAAGAATATGTAGATATAGTATGTGATCAAATAGAACAGTTAAATGATAATATAGTTATCCACAGGTTAACTGGTGATGGTAAAAAAGAAGACTTAATAGAACCGTTATGGACATTAAAAAAGGTTAGCGTACTAAATGATATTGATAAAGAATTAAGTAAAAGAGGAACTTATCAAGGATTTAATAAAAGTATATTAAATAGAGTTAGATTAATTTGTGAAAGAATAGTTAAATCTTCTGATTACGTAGTAGATGCAACTTGTGGTAATGGTAATGATACTTTATTTTTATCTAAAATGGCTAAAAAAGTATTTGCATTTGATATCCAAGCACTTGCTATAGATAGGACAAGAAATTTACTAGATATAAATAATATTAAAAACGTACAATTAATAAATGATTCTCATGATAAAATAGATAAGTATTTAAAAGAGTATGATAAAAAATTAACACTTATTTTATTTAATCTAGGCTATTTACCAGGAGAAAATAAAAGTATTACAACTAATCATAAAGTAGTTATAAATGTGGTAAAAAAAGGACTTAACATGCTAAATAATAAAGGTATTATATTAGTAGTATGTTATCCACACGAGGAAGGTAAAAAAGAAAGTAAGACTTTATTAAAGTACTTAGATGATAATAAAATAACTTATAAAATATATAAAAATACTGATAATATAAATGCACCATTTCTAATAAAGATTAACTAATATATCTTATATAAGTAATCTTTATTTTTTAAATAACTTATAATATAATCTTTACTTGCTATTATTGTTAATTTATCAATCTTAAACCCACTAGCTATATATTTATCATAGAAAGTATTATCATTTGCATCATATATATAATTAATGCATTTATCCATAAATTCACAATTTAAAGCAATTAATTTATTATTTACACTTATTTTTTTAACTAAATACTCATCTCTATACTCTTTAAATTCATTTGATAAAGTTTTACTATTAACACCATTTTCAAAATATATATCTACAAATACAAATGAGCTATTAGTATTATTTGTATCATAATTAATAACACTTTTTGTATTTTCTTTAACAAGTAAACATAAATATACTATAAACATAAAAAACAAAAAAAGATATTTCTTCATAATTATCACCATTTTTATTATGAATTAAATATCTTTTTTAATACAATTTTCTACAATTTTTTTATCTTGATCTTCCTCTTACAATTTCTTCTGCTTTAGCCTTTTCAGCTGCTAATCTAGCTTTTTCATTATAGTCGGAAAGTTCTTCATCACTCATAGTTGCAAAAGCACTTTCATTTGCCCAATCGTTTCTTTGTCTTTGCTCCATATGAGTTACACCAGTTATATTATTCGCAAAATCATAAGCACTTAAACTAGGATTAACAGTAGCTTTTTCAATAACTTTATTAGCATCTTTACTATCCATTTCCTGAGTCATCTTATATAAGTCATCTAAAGTTGCATCTTTAACGTTTGGATCATATTTAGAATCACTATATATATCTTCATATTCTGCAGGTGCTGTTTCTTTGTTAACATCTTCTTTTTTTTCTTGAATATTATTTCTATTTTTTAAATTAGATAAATACTCTGTTACTTTTTTATTAGTATTAATAAGTGCACTTTTAACATTTTTTATACTATCTAAAGTATTATTAATTACTAGTTTAGCTAATTTTTTCTTTTTTATTGCAGAATTTTTTATTGTTGAAAAAACTTTTTGACTACAGCTTGCAATCTTATCTAAAGTAGTATCTTCTTTCTTTATAGTTAATATATTATCAACTAGACTAAATTCAAACCCTTTAAACTTATTTATTTCAGAAATTCTTTTTAGCATCTTGTTAAACTTATTATTAGGTTTTGTAGAAATAATAGCACTATTAGCTGCTAACGTATTAACAAGTTCATTTGATATTATTATTTTATCTACTTTTAAAGATTCATCTCCAACAAAGTTAATTAAATTATCATTTTTAACTCCTAATGCATCAGCCGCCTTATCAAAAATATTATCTCTCTTCTCTTCAATTTGAGCATTATAAAAATCATCACTTATATTATTATTTTCTTTAGCTTTTAATAATTCTTGTCTATTTAAAGTAGAATCATCCATAATCTCCAAAGGAGCTTCAACTATTCTTTTTTCAGTACATACTTTTGATATCTTATTATATACATCTTGATATTTCTTATCATTATTCATCAAAAACAAGTGATTTATACTATCTGAATAATCATATAATTTTTTTAATGTCTCATTATTAACGTTTTCTAAAACATTATCACATAATTCTTTATTGTTAACCAATAAATCAAAGTATGTTTTAATATGTTCTTCAGTATCAAAACATCTTTCATACGTTTGACCATAAAATGGTTTTAAATAACTGAACTCATTCATTTTAGTAAAATCATAATACATCAAAAACACAAGTAATCTGTCTTTAATACTAGTAAAATCATCTAATACTTCTTTAAATGCATTTTCTAAAAATTTTTGAGCTTCACTGACACTTTTAGGGTCACTTAAGTTAAATGCCTTTACTCTTTCAACATATTCTTGATGCTTTCTTAAACTATTTACTTTCATTTCATTATTCATTTTAATCACCTATTATTCAGCTAAATCTTGTATAGCACTTTGAACTAAATCCCAATCTTCTTTTTCTGTAATAGAATCTAAAATATAGTTTCCATTAACTTCTTTTATAATTGACGCATATATATCTACATTTTCTGCCTTCTCATCAAAAGTGTATATTAAAAAACTTTTATTATCATTTGGTTTTTTTAAAGTAGTTATTACTTTAAGTTCTAATTCTTTCCCCTCTTGGTTTGCTACTTTTATAGTTTCTAAGTTTTCCATAATCGTTCCTCCTTATTCTATAAATAATTATATAGCATTTTAGTCATTATTGCAAGTTTCATATGGATTTTTTATACTATTCATCGGATAAATTATCAAAATATCCTTGTACAAGTACAACAGGAGTACCTTTATCACCACTACCTGATGTTAAATCACATAAAGAGCCTATTAAATCTGTTATTCTTCTAGGTGTTGTACCTTGAGACATCATTTTACCCTTTAAATTAGTATCTTTCTTCTTTATTTCTTCTTTTATAGCATTTTTAAGTTCTTCCCCTTTAAGACTTGCAAACTTATTATCAGATACATATTTTAACTTTATCTCATTTGGTGTTCCATTTAATCCATCTGTATAAAATGGAGAAACAACTGGGTCAGCAAGTTCCCAAATCTTACCTACAGGATCTTTAAACGCTCCATCTCCATATACCATAACTTCTATATTTTTTCCTGTTATTTCTTTTAATTTATCTTTTATTTCATAAACTAACCTTTTACCATCTTTAGGAAATAATTTTAGTCTTTCTTCGGTAGACTTATTAGACCCTAAAAGACCATAATCAGGATTAAACCCACTACCATTTACAGATTTATTTAAAATTTCAAAAAGACCATATACATTAGCATTCATCCCTTTAATCATTTCTTTAGTCTTATATCTTGTATGAATATCACAAGTTAAGACATCATTAGTATATTTAAGTATTTCTTTTGGATCATTTGCAAAAACAAATTTTACATTACAATTTTCACTTTCTATTAATTCTCTATAAAACTTAACCATATTAATACCAGTAAATCGATGTATAAAAGAACTAAAATACTTATCATAATCTTCTTCACTTATTACGCTAGATAAATTAAACTCACTCTTATCTAGTGCATCATCATCTAATATATTGTTTCCAACTTCATCACTAGGAAAAGATAAAAGCATAGTAATATTATCCATGGCTCTAGCTATTCCCTTTAAAATCATTGAAAAACGATTACGGCTTAATATAGGAAAAACAACTCCTAAATTACCACTTGGAAACTTAGATTTAATATCAAATGCTATATCATCTACTGTTGCATAATTTCCCTCACTTATACCAACGACTGCTTCAGTTATTGCAACTACATCTTTATCTTTAAAACTAAATCCTTCTTCCTTACTAGCATTAACAAGTGATGAAACAACAATATTTGCTAAATCATCATTTTCTTTTATTATTGGAGTTCTAATACCCCTTACTGTTGTACCTACTAATCTCATAATTCCTCCCTATTATCAAAGTAATTATATCATAACAGAATATTAAATTATTACTTTTTACACATATATTTACATTTATTTACAAAAAAAAACGGAGCCATAAGGCTCCAAGGGGGTTTTGGTTGTACTCTCAGTATAATCGTAAGAGTACCTTGCGTGATATCTTCACGCTATTATAATAATATATATTTTTTACTTCTTTGTCAAGTTACTTTATTTATTATGTCTAGTATTTTTTTAACATTAATTCTATTTATTCTAATTAAAATTTTTATAATTTTTCACAAAAATTTAACTTATCTATAATTTCTTTTCCTATTATTTTATTTGCAAGTTTTACTGACTTTTCATATTGTCTAATTTGACCTTTATAATGAGCATCAATTCCGTATATAACTCTTACGTTATAATTTGAAGCTACCTTCCAAAATTCTTTACAAGGATATTTTATTGTATCTTTTAATTTAGATAAATACATAGATGGTTCTGTTAAATTTATTTCTAAAGGAATATCATATTTTTCTGCAGTCTCACAGATTATTTCAGCAACCTTTTTTTCAGTCTTATCAAATTTATTTCTATTAAGCATATATAAATCCGGATGAACAATTATGTCTGGTATTTTTAGTTCTAATGCCTTTTTTATATAATTAGCGTACCTAATTAATTCATCATTACTAAATTCATGTCTCCTAAACATTTTTAAGTCAGTATTATTATCATCATATATAAAGTGTTGTCCTAAAACTAATTTATCTGTCATTTGTTTTAACTCTAATAAATTTTCTTCTTCTCCAGGAAGATATTCAACTTCAAAACCATTTTCTATCTCAATTTTATCTTTATATTTATTCTTTAGATAATTAATGGAATCTAAATATTCACTAATCTCGGAGTACTTCATTCTCATATTTTTTCTTTTATCTATTACATTTTTTTCTGGACAGTGATCTGTAAAAGCAATTTTTTTAAATCCTTTTTTAATAAATTCATTTACGTAATCTTCATCTTTCATATCCATTTGAGCATGTCCACATCTATATGTATGTGTATGATAATTAAAATTTTGCACAACACACCTCTACTTTGTTAATCTTTATATTATTTTATTTAATTTGATAGCTTTTTTAATGTACTTATTACATAATAATAGTTAAATCATAACTAATTTTTACTTTATTTTGTTATTTTTCATATTTTTAATAAAAGAACTACTTTCCATAGCATCATATACCTTTAATTTTTCACTTAATGGTTCTTCATCTAATAAGTCCTCTTTATAAGCATTTATTTCTAAATTTGTTAACTTTAACCTTTCTAAAAATATATATGGATTTTCATTATTTTTAACGTTTTTTCTAACTAAATCTAATATCATTCTACTTTCATAAATTAAATTAGGTATTGCGATAAACTCTTGTATGTAAAGTTCTCCTTTATCCTCTTTTGATAAACTGTTTTCATAAGATGCATACTGCTCATATTTTTCTTTTCTTGTTAAATTTTCATTACCAATCATTTTAGCTGCTTTAGAGAATTTACTTAATTCATTTTTATACATAAGAGATTTTTCATATTCACCTTCAAATCTATAGGTTTTATTAGAAATTTCAACTAATAATTTAACAAAATTAACTCCTAAAAATAATTCATCTATATCATTTAATATACTTTTTAATTTTTCTTCTAACTTTTTAGTATCATTACCATAAGTAATACAAGTACTTCTTACTTCATCCATGTTTTTAGGTAAAGCACTAAGATTCTTTTTTATTTGTTTCATTAGAAAAAATAGGTATCTTGCAGCCTTCATATTGTCTATATCATAATTTTCTTCTTTTAATATATAATCATTTAATAAATAAAGACTATTATATTTTTCTTCTAATTCATTTAAAAGTTTTTGTATATCTATCCAGTTCATAAGAAACACCTTTCTTTTTATAATTATAACATTTATGTTAATTATTTTATTAAATACTATTTTAGTATGTAAAATAAAGTGTTAATTATTATCTACATCTTTCTTAACTTTTAAGAATAAATCTAAATCTTTTTTAATATTAGAAAGTTTAAACTGTAACGCACCACTTTGTCTATTACCAAATAAGTCTCCTTCTCCCCTTAGCTTAAAGTCTGCTTCACTTATCTTAAATCCATCATTTTCATAAGTCATAATATTAAGTCTTTCTTTATCTTTATCACTTATTAAATAACAATAGGACTGAACATTATTTCTTCCTACTCTACCACGAAGTTGGTGAAGCGTAGATAATCCAAATCTATCTGCATCAAAAATAACTATAACAGTTGCATTTTTAACATCTATACCAACTTCTATAACAGTTGTAGATATTAATATGTCTATTAAACCATTTTTATAATCATCCATTATTTTTTCTTTTTCTTCATTTTTCATCTTTCCATGTAATACTTTTACAGTATAATTTTTAAAAGCTAGTTTAAATTTGTGTTCAAGATCATATACGTTTGTATAATCTGTATCACAATTTTCTTCTATCATAGGTGATATAACATATACTTGCCTTTTATTTTTAAGTTCTTTATAAATACCATCTAATACATCTTTTAATTCATCTGTCTTCTTTAATATTGTTTTAACAGGCATCCTTCCATTTGGCATAGTTTTAATACTTGATATGTCAGTATCTCCATAAAGCATTAAAGCATACGTTCTAGGTATTGGAGTTGCACTCATCAAAAGTACATCTGGATAACCAATTTTATTTTTTAATTTTAGTCTTTGATTAACTCCAAAACGATGCTGCTCATCTGTTATAATAAGTCCTAAATTATTTAATTTAACATTATCATTAATTAATGAATGTGTACCTATTAAAAAATCTATATTACCATTTTCTAAATTTTCATATATTTTCTTTTTATCTTTTAAAGTTGTACTACCAGTTAAAAGTGCTATGTTAAAGTCTTCATTATTAAAAAGCTTAATAGCATTATTATAGTGCTGACTAGCAAGTGCCTCAGTAGGTGCCATAAGTGCAGACTGATAACCACAGCTTTTAACAGCATATGCTAAAATAAAAGCAACTATTGTTTTACCTGAGCCAACATCACCTTGAAGAAGTCTATTCATTCTTTTATCACTTTTTAAGTCAAGTATCATTTCATCTATTACTTTATTTTGATCAATAGTTAATTTAAATGGAAGCTTGTTAATAAACTCATATACTTTATTAGTATCTATATCTTTTATAAATGATGTAGAGTGCTTTTCATTTTTTTCCTTTAATAGTTTTATCTTTTTTAAATATGTATATATTTCTTCATACTTAAGTGTTTTAAGTGCTATTTTTAAATTCAAAGTATTATCTGGATTATGTATACATTTAATAGCTGTTTCTTCATCCATAAAATTATAATTATCAATAATTGTTTTTGGTATATTATTATTTATTTTTTCCATATCTAATGCTTTATTAATATATTCATTTATTTTTTTAGATGAAAGACCTTTTGTCATATGATAAACAGGAACTATTTTTGCATAATCAGGTAATTTACCAAAGGTTATATTAGTTGCAGTTAAAGATAAATTCTTTGGATTATACTTTCCATATACTGTTACGTATGATGCTACTTTTATATTATTTTTAATAAAAGCTCTATTAAATAAAGTAACTTTAACTATTCTATTTTGACATCTTATATTAAATGAAATTTTATTTTTTCCTTTAAAATAACTAACTATAGGATTACTTTCAACAATACCATCTACTATCATATTATCAAATGATTTTTCATCATCTAAACTTTTTCTTGATATAATATCAAATTTATAAGGATAATATCTAACTAAATCACTTATAGTATATATACCAATATTATTTAATAATTCTTTAGTTTTAGTACCTAATCCTTTTATATTATCTATCTCCATTTTATACCTTCTTATCTATTACAAATTAATTATAACAAACGATTGTTTGTAAATCAATTATGATTTATAAACTTAACTAAATTTTTTAAAAAAATATCAAAAAAAAGGTTGACTTTTAGTCCCCTTTCGATTAGTATAAATATCGCCAGTTGAGGAAAAATCTAATTTCCTTAATTGGTACGCTAGTATCACAACTAGCCAACCCCTTTTTATTCTTTTTGAG
>OIZL01001178.1_pt1 | contig 15229 bp, 15 predicted proteins | sample 1588541 | NCBI WGS metagenome assembly OIZL01 (sample SAMN03283285) | human gut metagenome | biome: human-associated habitat; material: feces | host: Homo sapiens | place: Peru | collected 2012 | reverse complement strand
CGGCGTCCAGCGCGGCTGCCGCCAGTGCGCCCGTGATATCCGAGCCGCCGCGGGTCAGCGTGCGAATTTTGCCGTCGGGCATCAGACCGTAGAAGCCGGGGATGACCGCGCAGGAATCGCCCACCAGCGCAGACAGCGCGGCATAGGACTTTTCCTGATCGACCGTTCCGTCGTAGCGGAAGAACAGCCAGCGTGTCGCGTCGATAAAGGGAAAGCCCAAAAATTCCGCCATCAGCAGCGCGGAAAAATATTCGCCGCGCGAAACCAGCTCTTCGCGGGAAATGCCGTTCTTCATTTGCTCGGTAAGCGCGGCAAATTCCTTTTCCAGATCGGTTTTCAGTCCCAGCTCGTCGCGAATGGCAAAATAACGCTGCCGGACCATATCAAAAATGCTGTCGTAGGACACGCCGTATTGCAGATGCGCGTAGCACAGATACAGCAGATCGGTGATCTTGTTGTCGCCGTCGAAGCGTTTGCCGGCGGCGGACACGACCACCACCCTCCGGGACGGGTCGCTGCGGACGATATCCCGAATCTTGCGGTATTGGCCGGCGTCTGCCATCGACGTCCCGCCGAATTTCAAAACTTTTAACATATTTTCTCCTTAAAATATCGCGGTTTTCCGCTGCGCACGGTCCGATTCGACCGATCAGCGCAGCGAGGCGATAAAGCAGCCGGAGTCTGCGGCCTTGCGCTCCCGTGCCCATGCATGTATCTCGCTGACAGACACAGCCTTGGTTATTATACCGCAATCGAGCATTTTGTCAATGTGGGATTGCAGCCACGCGTCCATCCCGTTCGTCCGGATGTAATACTGCCGGAGAACGGAGGTATTATCGACCTCGGTCGGCTCCAGACGGTCGGTATAGAACCCGCGCAGACCGCGGCAGACATCCACGCAGTCCTGCAAGACATTATATGCCGTGGGGTAGCGGCCTGCGCCCTGACCGTAGAAGCTCTGCTTGCCGATGCGCTCGCCGGTGAGGGAAATAATATTATTATTGGTGGGAATCGCAAACTCCGGCATGGCCGGGGTCATGAGCGACGGCTCAATATAGGCGACGGTCGTGTTTTCCAGCTTTCGGGACGCAGCGAACAGCTTGCACACCCGGCCCATCCGGCGGAAGGCGGCGATATCCGCGTCGGTGATCGTTTCGATGCCGAATACGTCCACGTCCTCCTCGCGCAGCACGCGGCCGTAGGCAATATTCGACGAAATAACGAGCTTGCGGCGAATATCCGCGCCGCTGATGTCCGCCGAGGGATCGCGCTCGGCATAGCCCAGCCGCTGCGCCTCGGCCAGCGCACTTTGGAAGCTGCCGCCGGACGTGTGCATCGTGTCGAGAATGAAGTTCGTCGTGCCGTTCATGATGCCGCTGATGCGCGTGACCGGCTCTTGATGGATGGTGCGCTCGAGCGTCGTGAGCCACGGAATGCCGCCGCCCGCCGCCGCCGTGCAGCGCAGGGCCACGCCGTACTGCGCCGTCAGCTCCACCAGCTCGCGGTAATGCGCCGCGACGAGGAGCTTATTGGCGGTGATGACGTTTTTGCCTGCGCGAATGGCGCTTGTGATCCATTCGTAGGCCGGATGCAGGCCGCCGATGACCTCAATGACCGTATCGACCGAGGCATCGTTGAGGATCTCGTCGATGCTCTGCGCGATCTTGCAGCGGATGCCGTCGAACAGCGTCAGGCTCAGCACATAGGCCAGCTCCATATCCTCCCGCGCAAGAATATAATCATACACGCCGCGCCCAACCGTTCCCAGTCCCAACAGCGCAACGCGCATCGGACGTTGCTTCTCTTTCATAACGATGCCTTCCTTCACAAGCAAGTGTCCTTGAGAGAAAAACACTTGCATTTTTCTGAAAAACAGTATATCATATAGATCAGAAAAACGCAAGCAAAAGATTTCCGCCGCGCCCGACTTTTTCGGAAAAAGCGGCAAAAACGAGGGAGGAACCTTCCATGCGCTATCACAGCACCCGAAATGAGGCCCTGACGGCCGACTCCATGCAGGCCGTTTTGCAGGGATTGGCACCGGACGGCGGACTTTATGTTGCGCTGCCGCCTGCCTTTGACTGGCAGAGCATCCTGCCGCTTTCGACGTTCGGCATGGCGGAGAGAATTCTTTCCGCGCTGCTGCCGGAGTTCGGCGGAATGCATGAGCTGGTGCGCCGCGCCTACGCGGGGAAGTTTGAAACCGACGAGCTGACACCGCTGGTGCCGGTCGGGGAACGATACGTGCTGGAGCTGTTCCGGGGGCCGACCTCGGCGTTTAAGGACGTGGCGCTTTCCATGCTGCCGCAGCTTATCACCGCCGCGCGGGAAAGGACCGGGATGGCCGACGAGATTTTAATTCTCACCGCGACCTCCGGCGACACCGGCAAGGCGGCGCTGGCGGGCTTCCGGGACGTCCCCGGCACAAAGATCATCGTGTTTTATCCCGATGCGGGCGTGTCGCAGGTGCAGGAGGCGCAGATGGTCACGCAGGAGGGAGAAAACGTCTGCGTCTGCGCCGTGCGCGGCAATTTCGACGACACGCAGACCGGCGTGAAGGAGATTTTTGCCGCGGGCATCCCGGCAGGCTGCGGCGCGGTGCTCTCGTCGGCCAATTCCATCAACATCGGGCGGCTGGCACCGCAGGTGGTATACTATTTTAAGGCGTACAGCGAGCTTTGCCGCAGCGGACGGATTCAGGCCGGCGATTTGGTCGATTTCGTCGTGCCGACGGGCAACTTCGGCGACATTCTGGCGGGCTATCTGGCCAAGCGGCTGGGTCTGCCGGTCGGGACGCTGGTTTGCGCGTCGAACCGGAACAATGTGCTGACGGACTACCTGCAAACGGGCGTTTATGACCGGCGGCGGCCGTTTTATAAGACGCTTTCGCCGTCGATGGATATTCTCGTTTCGAGCAATCTGGAACGGCTGCTGTATTTCCTGACGAATGACGCGGCGCAGGTGGCCGAGTGGATGCGGGCGCTGCGGGAGGAGGGACGGTTTGCCGTTTCTCCGGCGGTGCTGGAGCGGCTGCACGCCGAATTTGCATGGGGCTGCTGCGGCGACGACGAAACAAAGGCGGCCATCGGTGAGGTCTGGCAGACGCACCATTATTTAATGGATACGCACACCGCCGTCGCTTGGCGCGTTGCGGAGGGCTACGAAAGCGAGCGGCCGGTGGTCGTGCTGTCCACCGCGTCGCCCTATAAATTCCCGGCGGCGGTCCTCGATGCGATCGGCGGGGATACGACGGGCAGTGAATTCGATCAGATGCGCCGTCTGCATGAACGCACCGGCGTGCCGGTCCCGGCGGGGCTGGCGGCGCTGGAGGAGAAGCCGAGAAAGCATTTTAACGTGATCGATCGCGGCGAAATGCAGGACTTTGTTTTACGGAAGGTGAGCCGATGGGAAGCGTAACGATTCGTGTGCCTGCGACGAGCGCCAATCTGGGGCCGGGCTTTGACTCGTTTGGCTGCGCGCTGGCGCTCTACAATACTTATACGTTTGAACAGATCAGCGGCGGGCTGGAAATCTACGGCTGCGACGAGGAGTTCCGCAACCGCGATAACCTGTCCATTGTTTCCTATCGCTACGCGATGGAGGCGCTGGGGCTGCCAATGGAGCCGCTGAGCCTGACCATCGACGCGCACATTCCGGTGTGCCGGGGCCTCGGCTCGTCGTCGGCGATGATTATCGGCGGCGTGATGGCGGCCAACGTGCTGCACGGAAGTCCCATGTCGCGCGAGGAGCTGCTGCGGCTGTGCACCATCGTGGAGGGCCACCCGGACAACCTCGCCCCCGCGCTCTACGGCGGCATGACCGCCAGCCTGATGCGCGGCGGGATGCCGGTGACGGCGTGCTTCCCGCTGTCGGAAAAGCTGCGGTTTTTTGCGCTTGTGCCTCCGTTCCATCTGAGCACGCAGACGGCGCGGGCGGTGCTGCCGCAGCGGGTGCCGTTTGCCGACGCGGTGTTTAATGTTTCTCACGCGGCACTGCTGCTGCGTGCGCTGGAAACGGCGGATATCGACATGATCTCGCTTGCGCTGGACGACCGGCTGCACCAGCCGTACCGCAAGGGTCTGATCAAGGGCTACGAAATCGCCGAGCAGACCGCGCGGGATTGCGGCGTGCGGGCGTTCTGCATCTCCGGCGCTGGCCCGACCTGCCTGTGCATCGCGGACAACGACGAGGTCGGTCAGCGGCTTTCCGAGGCTGTGACTGCGCAGAAGGCGCTGGCGGGCTGGCAGGTGCTGCCCCTGCGCGTCGATACCGAGGGCGCGAAGGTGCTGTAAGGCTTTGCAGATGCGAAAATCGGAACGGAGAAAAGTATGAAATTTTACAAATACTGCGGGGCGGGGAACGATTTCGTCCTGCTGGAGAATTTTGACGGCGCACTCACGGACTATCCCGCGCTGGCAAAGCGCCTGTGCGACCGGCACTTTTCCGTTGGTGCGGACGGGCTGATCGTGCTGGAGCCTGCACAGCACGGTGCGGACTGCCGGATGCGCTTTTATAACAACGACGGCTCGGCCGCCGAGATGTGCGGCAACGGTGTGCGCTGCCTGTGCCGCCACTGCTACGAGCGCGGCCTGTCCGGCGAAATGCAGCGCATCGAAACGCCCGCCGGTCTGGTCACCGGGCAGCGCATCGATGCCGACTACTATCGCATCGAGCTGAACACGCCGTCCGTCGTGCGGCTGCAAATGGTCGCAGAGGACGTTTTATGCGACTATCTGGTGCTGGGCGAGAGCGGCATCCCCCATGCCGTCGCGCCGATGCCGGAGCTGACCGGCGCGACGCTGAAGGACTTTGCCGCGCGGCTGCGGTTCAGCACGGCCTTCCCCGGCGGAGCAAACGTCAACCTCTGGAGGAAAACGGGCGATCATGCCCTGTATCTGCGCACGTATGAGCGCGGCGTGGAGGATTTCACCCTCGCCTGCGGCACCGGCACGGGCGCGACTGTCGCCGCCCTGACCCGGCGAGGCCTTGTCAGCGGAAAGCAGACGCAGGTACAAACCGACGGCGGCCTGCTGACCGTGGACATCGAGGGGGAGCGCATTTTCCTTACGGGGCCGGCGGTGTGTACGTTCACGGGCGAAGTCGGGGAGTAGTAGATAGTGGATAGTGGATAGTGGTGGTGTGCCTGGCGGCACGGATTAAAAATCCGCTGCGGCGGGGGCGGGCGATCGATGATCGCCCCTACGGCTTCTACAGAGGTCCCTGCAACGGGACGGCGTTCTCGACAGCCCGCTGCCTTCGATTTTGGTGCAAATTTTATTGCAGTGCGGGCCTTTTTGAGCTTACTATACAAAATAAATAAATTGTCGCCTTCTGCGCAAAATAGTCGCAGGGAGGCGATTTTTTGATTGAACTGACACGAAGCAATTTCAAGGCCGAGATCGAGGAGGCGGAGTTGCCTGTCTTGATCGACTTTTACGCGACATGGTGCGCACCGTGCAAGACGTTTGCGCCGGTTTTGGCGCAGCTGGCGGCGGAGTTCGGCGACCGCTGTAAATTCTGCAAGGTGGACATCGACCAACAGGAGGGACTGGCGCATCAATTTGACATCATGAGCGTCCCGACGCTCCTGCTGCTGCACGACGGCGAGGTCCAGCAGCGCATCAGCGGCCTGCGCAGCCGCGAGGACATCCTCGAAATCCTCGGCATTGAATAAAAAACTCCGGCGCAGGAACGACATTTTCGTTCCTGCGCCGGAACAATTTACAGCAGCGCGGTGAGGACCCACGCCAGGGCGATGGGGGCGGCGCCGATTGCGGCGGGCAGGAGCCAGAACAGCCGGGGCCGCCGTTTGCACGTCGTCTGGCGGACATAGCCGTCTGCGACGCGCCGGGCTTCCTCCAGCAGCTCCCGCTCGGTGACGCCGCTGTGCTCCAGCGCGTCCTCCCGCAGCAGGAAAAACGCCTGCTCAAACAGCTTCCCGTCCGGCGATTTCACGACGATGACCTGCCGCGTATTTCCTCTGACCATAGTACTCGCCTCCCTTTGCAGGGATTCTTGCCGGATATGGCGAAAACTATACCTTTATTCCGCGCGGAAGGCGTAGGTGCTGCCGGCAGTCAGCTCGGTCTGATCGACACCGGTTGCGGCGTACGCGCCGTCTACATAGAATGCCCAATACTTGCCGTCCGTGTCGTAGTCGAGCGTGATACCCATGACGGTTTTGACGTACAGGCCGTAGTCGCTGTCCTCACCCGCGATCAGGCCGGCATCGAGCAGCGCCTTGCCGACGACGGTTTCGTCGGTGTGGACGGTGAAGGATTTCGTCGTGCCTTCCGTGTTCGTGACCTCGAAGGTGAAGGTGCTTGCGCCCGTGCCGAAGTCGGTTTCGGCTGTGTCGAAGGTCAGGTCGGCCGCTTCGGTCGGCGTGGCTTCCTTTGCACAGCCGCCCAGGAGCGACACCAGCAGCACCATAACGGCGAGCAGGACGGTGAGATTTCTGATGCTTTTCATGATTGGTCCTCCTTTGAATATATGCTTGAAATCTGATTTCTCAGAGTTTCCCTAAGTAACGGTCGCAGACGGCGGCGGCCCGTTCGGCGACGACCGGCTCGTCTACGGTGCAGAGCCGGCCGTTTTCCACGGTGATGCGGCCGTTGACGACGGTGTAGTCCACCGGAGCGCGGAGGCCGACCGTGCCAAACACGTTCTTCACGTCATACGTCGCGCCGACCAGCTCCAGACGGCGGCGGTCAACAAGGAAAAGGTCGGCGCATTTTCCAACCTCGACCGAGCCAATGTCGTTCCGGCCGAGGAGGGAGGCGGAGCCGCGTGTGGCCATTTTCAGCACGTCGTAGCCGCTGGGGGCCTTGGACGAGGAATTGAGACGGTGCAGCAGATAGCAGATGCGGATTTCCTCGAGAAGATCCGAGCCGTCCTGCGAGGCCGAGCCGTCCACCGCGAGGCCGACCTTCACGCCGCGCTCCAGCATCTCCGGGATCCGCGCGATGCCGGACGAGAGCTTCATGTTCGACACCGGACAGTGGGCAACGCCCGTGCCGGTCTGCGCCAGCAGGTCCAGCTCCTCCGTGTTGAAATGGATGCCGTGCGCATACCACACATCGTCGCCCGTCCAGCCGAGGGACTGCATGAACTCCAGCGGGCGCATCTTGTGATGCTCCTGCATATAGCGCTCCTCGTCCTTCGTTTCACACAGATGGGTGTGCAGCCGGACGTGATACTGCCGCGCCAAGACCGCCGACTGCCGCAGCAGCTCCGGCGAAACCGAGAACGGCGAACAGGGGGCCAGCACGATCTGCCGCATCGAGCCGAACGACGGGTCGTGGTACGCCTCAATCAGGCGCATACTGTCACGCATGATCTCGTCAACGGGCTGCACGACGCTGTCCGGCGGCAGGCCGCCGTCCTTCACGGACAGGTCCATGCTGCCGCGCGAGGACACCATGCGCATTCCCAGCTCGTCCGCCGCGGCAAGCTGCGAACCGATGAGGTCGCCGCTGTTCGCGGGGAAAACATAGTGATGGTCGAAGCAGGTGGTGCAGCCGTTTTTCATCAGCTCGCCCAGCCCGGTCAGCGACGAGTAGCGAATGACCTCGGTGTCGAGATTTTTCCAAATTTCATAGAGCGTTTTCAGCCAGTCGAACAGCTCCATGTTCTGCACCTGCGGCAGATTGCGCGAAAACTGCTGGTACAGGTGATGATGGGTGTTGATGAGGCCCGGATAGCACAGCAAATTTGTGCCGTCCAGCTCGCGGTCGGCCTTCTGCGGCAGGCGCTCACCGATGGCGCGGATGATGCCGTTTTCGCAGTAGAGATCGACCTTTTGCAGCACCTCGTCGGCATCGCTGCACGTGATAAGAGCGGAGAGATTGCGGAGCATGAGTGTCATTTTTGAAAATCCTCCTTGTCGGGCAGCTGCTTTCGCAGCGGGTTGTTCTGAATGGCGGCGCGGCGGGCCTCCTCATGCAGGCGGCGGATGTAGGCCGCGATTTGTGCGTCCGTCCGCTCGATCTCGGCCAGCAGCTCTCGTGCCGAAACGCGTAAAACGCCGCTGCGCAGGGAGGCAAGCTGAATCATGGCGTCGGAGGTCGCCACGCGGACGGTGTAGTTCTTGCCGATCTGGCCGACCAGCGACTCAATGTAGAGGTCGGCGCTCTCGTTTTCGCGGGTATAGACGACGCGCAGGCGGTCGCGGGTCGTTTTCGAGCCGATGCCGCCCTTGACGCGATAGCTGTCGAACACGACGACCAGCTCGCAGGGGTGAAAGCCGCAGTAGTTGCTCAGAAGGTCAAGCAGCCGCTCCCGTGCGCCCGCGATATCGTCCCGCGCCTGCTCGCGCAGCCCGTCCCACGCGAAGATCATATTGTAGCCGTCCACGATCAGGTAGTCCTTTTTCGGCGGCGGCAGAGTGACGCTTTCCTCGCGCTTTGGCGCGGACGGGCGGTAGAGCGTGCGCTTCTGCGGACCGAATTCGCGCTCGATGATGCGCTCCAGCTCGGCCTCGTCCGAATCGATGCGGCGGCGGAGCGGGGCAGCGGGCGCAGCCTCCGGCGTTTGCCGCAGCACCGGCGCGAGGTGCATATGGGAAAAGACCTCGTTCCACTTGACATTGACGCCTGCGCCGTGGGAGCAAAAGACGGAATCCGGCGTGTTTTCCACATCGGCCTCCGGCGAATAGTTCAGCGCTTCGATCACGCTCTCGGCGCTGCGGCAGAGGTCGTAGCCGTCCGGCAGACAGCGGAGCTTACCGCGCCCGTGCGTGTAGGCGGCTACCTGCGCCATATAATCCTGCATCGCGCTGACCGGGCAGCGGCCCGCCAGCGTTACGCCGTCGGCTGCCTCCTCCGGTGCGCCGAACGAGCCGCCCATCATGCGAAGGTCGTTGATCGCACGGCCGAGCTGCGCTGCCGGGACGGTCAGCCGGAAGCGGTAATACGGTTCCAATAAAATGCTCTGCGCCTGCATCAGGCCCTGCCGCACGGCGCGGTAGGTCGCCTGCCGGAAGTCGCCGCCCTCGGTGTGCTTCAGATGCGCCCGCCCGGCAACGAGCGTGATGCGCATATCGGTGATCGGCGAGCCGGTCAGCACGCCGAGATGCTGCTTTTCTTCTAAATGCGTCAAAATCAGCCGCTGCCAGTTGCGGTCGAGCGCGTCCTCGGAGCAGTCGGCACGGAATTCCAGCCCGCTGCCTCTGGGGAGAGGCTCGAGCAGAAGATGCACTTCGGCATAGTGCCGCAGCGGCTCAAAATGCCCCACGCCCTCGACCGGTGCGGCGATGGTTTCACGGTAGGCCACGCGTCCGTTGTCAAAGGCGACCTCCAAGGAAAACCGCTCGGCGATCAGTGCCTGCAATATCTCAAGCTGCACCTGCCCCATAATCTGTGCGTGAATCTCGCGCAGACGGGCATCCCAGACGAGGTGGAGCTGCGGCTCCTCCTCCTCCAACTGCCGCAGCTTCGGCAGCGCAGTCTGCGCGTCCGTTCCCGGCGGCAGCCGCAGACGGTAGGACATGACCGGCGTTAACAGCGGCGGAGCGGCGGCATCCGCTGCGCCGAGCGTCTGCCCCGCAAGCAGGGCAGAAAGGCCGGTCACGGCGCAAATTTCGCCCGCAGGGACCTGCTCGGCCTGCGTAAACGCCGCGCCGGAATAGAGTCGGAGCTGTGTCGCCTTTTCCGTCAGCGTTTCGTCGCCGGCCTCATAGGTCAGCGGATCGCGGACATGGAGGATGCCGCCCGTGACCTTCAGAAACGTCAGGCGATTGCCCGCCGGGTCGCGGGAGATTTTATACACCCGCGCGGAAAATTCCGGCGGATAAATTTTCGATTCCAGATAGCGCTCCAGCGCGGAGATCAGCGCCTCCACACCGCCCAGCTGCAAGGCCGCGCCGAAGAAGCACGGGAAGCACCGCTCCTCGCGCAGCAGCCGCGCCATCGTTTTGTCCGAGAGCGCTTCCGTCGCGAGATACTCCTCCAGCGCGGCCTCATCGGCCATTGCGATGGCCTCAAAATCGTCCGGTGCGGCGCAAAGCTCACTCAGATTTGCCCGTGCGTCGGCCAGCAGGCGCGTTTTCTCTGCGCCGGGCAGGTCCATTTTATTAAAGAATACCAGCGTGGGAACGTGGTAGCGCCGCAGGAGCTTCCAGAGCGTTTCGGTGTGCGCCTGCACGCCGTCCGTCCCGCTGACGAGCAGCAGCGCGTAGTCCAGCACCGGCATGACGCGTTCGGCCTCCGGCGAAAAATCGACGTGCCCCGGCGTGTCGAGCAGCGTCAGGGACAGACGTTCGGTTTTCAGCCGTGCCTGCTTGGAAAAAATCGTGATGCCCCGGCTGCGCTCCAGCGCGAAATGATCCAAAAGTGCGTTGCCCTTGTCCACCCGACCGAGCGTCTTGCGCTGCCCGGTCAGATACAGCAGCGCCTCGGTCAACGTGGTTTTTCCGGCATCGACCTGGGCAAAAATACCGACGACCGCCTGCGTCACGGCTTCTCTCCGGCGTTCCAACGATGAGAATTCATAAGGAATACTCCTTTGTGCTTGCAAGATGAGGAAAAATAGGGTATAGTGAAAGAAAAAACAGAGAGGGGATTCACGTTATGTTCCAGCTTCGGAAATATACCGCGCCCGATTTTACGCAGCCGCAGTTCCGCGATGCGCCGGAGGCCGTCTGTGCGCCCGCGCCGAAGGACGGGGTCGCGCCGGAAAACTATCATGCCATGAGCATTTTCCCGGAGTATTTTCACCTCGACGGCCGGTGGCTGTTGGCGGAGGAGAGCCGGATGGACTGCGTTCCGGTCTACGAAAACGGCAAGGTGCTCGTCCGCGAGTTCCGCCTATTGAAGCAAGGCGACCGGGTCGTCACCGGCCGGACGGAAAACTGCGAGGACGGCATTTATGTCCATCCGAACGGCTTTTCCGAGGAGGCCGAGCAGAAGGACGTGTTCGCTTTTCGGCAGAACCGTTCGCGCGAAACGGCGTTTTCCAAGGATTATGACGAGATTTATGAGCTGCTGCGCCATGAGCGCGAGCACGGCAAGATCGTCTGGGTCATGGGACCGGCGTTCGCCTTTGATGCCGACGCCCGCCGCGCAATGTCGAAGCTGATCGAAAACGGCTATGTCCACGCGATTTTGGCCGGCAACGCGCTGGCGACGCACGATTTGGAGGGCGCGTACCTGAAAACCGCGCTGGGGCAGGACATCTACACGCAGCGCTCTATGCCGAACGGCCACTATAACCATCTCGATACCATCAATCGCGTCCGGCTCCACGGGAGCATCCGGGCGTTCATCGAAAACGAGGGGATCGATAACGGCATTATCTATAGCTGCGAAAAATGCGGCGTGCCCTATGTTCTCGGAGGCTCCATCCGCGACGACGGCCCGCTGCCCCCGGTGTTCGGGGACGTGTACGCAGCGCAGGACGCGATGCGCAACGAGATCCGCGGCGCAACGACGGTGATCGCCATGGCGACCATGCTCCACACGATCGCAACGGGCAACATGACCCCGTCCTTCCGCGTGATGCCCGACGGCACGGTGCGGCAGGTGTATTTCTACTGCGTGGACGTTTCGGAATTCGTGGTCAATAAGCTTGCCGACCGCGGCAGCCTCTCGGCCAAGGGCATCGTGACGAACGTGCAGGACTTCGTGGTCAATCTGCAAAAGGGCCTCGGCTTATAATTTTTACAATGGCACTGCTTATTCGGCAGTGCCATTTTCTTCGGAAATTTCGCCTTTTTTCGCGGCGAGCTTGTTCCTGAACTGCTCGACGAGCGGCAGCAGTGCGGACAGCAGGCCGCCCTTTTCCTTTGCGGCGGCCTCGACCTGCAACAGGCGGACATCGGAGCCGCATACGGCAAGATAGGTCAGCGGTGTGCGCTTGACCTTGCCGCCCGCGCCGGCAAATACGCCGTCGGAGCGCTTGGTCAAATCCGAGCCGCCGCAGGAAAAACCGCACGACAGGGTGGAGATGGGAACGACGGTGACGTCCCCGATCACGATGGGAGCCTCGGCGACGGACTGCTCGGCAGCGAGCTTTCGCGTCTGCTCGGCGGTGAACTCAAAAATCGGCAGCAGTTGACTCATGACGGCTTTCGCTCCTTTTTCAAATAATTTCCCAGCAGGAAGCAGGCGTAGCGCAGCAAATGCCACACTCGGTAGCGCAGCGCCAGATCGAGGCTGACGCTGCCGCTTTCCTGCGCATCATCGATGGTAACGGCTACCCTGCGGCGGCGAACGGTCATCGACTGCTCCAGCAGCGTGACCAGCGAATAGACCGCGGCGCAGGCGGTCCCGTAGCTGATGGCCGCGTCGGCGGCATCGTCCCCGCCGATCGTGACCGTTAAGAAAAAGCGCTGAAACACGCCGGAGCCGAGGCACTTGCCCGTCCGCGCCAGCAGCGTTTTAATTGCGGCCAGCACGTCGCCCAGCACCGCCGTCAGCCCGCGTTCGGCAATAGCGGCTTTCGCCCGTGCTTTCGTGTTGATCTCGCCGAGGCCTAAGAAGGCCAGCAGGTCGGGGACGGCGCTTTTTTTCTGCTCCTCCGGCTGCTCTTTCTTCGGCGCAGCGGGCTTCTTTTCTGGCCTCTCTACCTTTTCCGGCCTGTCGGAGTGGATAAGAGTAACAAACAGCAGGCGCACGCGGTAGAAAAATCCGTTCTCCAGGTCGTAGCGCAGGACAATTTGCAGCGGCAGAAGGAGCAGCAGGCCGAGCAGGGCGACGATTCCAAGAATGATCCAGAGCGCAAGCACCGCGCATCCCTCCTTCGCCAAAGATACTGCTATTATACTGCAAATCCGCCGCGTTTACAAGCCCGAAGCGCTATTTACTTTTCTGCGGCGATGTGCTATCATCGTTGCGGAAGGGAGGTGGCCGCATGGCTGAGAAGCTGATCTCCGGCTACTGCCGGGTGCTGAACGCGGCGCGGACGGTGCTGGCCGACAGCGACGACAAGACCGCCGACTGCCGCTACCCCGACTGCGAGCACCGCGAGGAATGCACCGTCGCGGCGCAGCTTCGGGAATTTTTGAGCGAGGATAAAAATTGATGCCCGTTTTTTGCCCGTCCGGATTGTTTTACGGGGAAAAACGTGATATGATAGGAGAAATAAACTACAAGGAGGAAAACCAATGGCAGAAACCAAGAGAATTCCGGAACGCTCCGAGATCCGTGAGGAGGACAAGTGGGCGATTCATGACATTTACGCCACCGACGAGCTGTGGGAGGAGGACCTGAAGAAGATCAAGGACATGATCCCGCAGGTCGGGGCCTTTGCCGGTAAGCTCGGCGAGTCTGCGGACACCCTGCTGGCTTTTGTGAAATGGGACGAGAATACCACCGTGCTGTTCGACGCACTGGGCAATTATGCGATGCGCCGTTCGGACGAGGATGCCCGCGTTTCCAAGTATCAGGCGATGGTCGGCAACCTGATGAGTACCGTCGTCGAGCTGAACGCCGCTGCCAGCTTTGCGACGCCCGAGATCATGGCCATCGACGATGAAACCATGGAAAAATTCTACGCCGAGCAGCCGAAGCTGGAGCATTACCGCCGGTATCTGAACAACATTCGCCGCCGCCGTGCCCACGTTCTCAGCCCCGCCGAGGAAAAGCTGCTCGCCGCCGCCGGGGAGATGGCCAGTGCGCCGGATACTATCTTCGGTATGTTCAACGATGCCGACGTGACCTTCCCCGATGCCGTGGACAGCAAGGGCGAAAAGCACCCCCTGTCGCAGGGCACGTACATTTCCTACATGGAAAGCCCCGACCGCGCGCTGCGCAAGAGCGCGTTCGAGAACCTCTACCACACCTACGGCAGCTATAAGAACACGATTGCCGCCGTCCTGTCCGCGCAGGTCAAGCAGCTGCAATTCTTCGCCACCGCGCGGAAGTATTCCTCCGCAATGGAGGCCTCCCTCGACGTGACGAACGTCCCGACGAGCGTCTACACGAACCTCATTGAGGCCGTCCATAAGAACATGGACAAGATGTACCGCTATGTTGCGCTCCGCAAGAAGCTGCTGGGCGTGGACGAGCTGCACTTCTACGACATCTACACCCCGTTGGTCGAGGACGTGGCCACGCACGCCAGCATCGACGAGGCCAAGGCGCTGGTCCTCAAGGCCGTCGCTCCCCTCGGCGAGGAGTACTGCAAGGTCCTCAAGCACGGCTTCGAGAGCCGCTGGGTCGATATCTACGAGAACGCGGGCAAGCGCTCCGGCGCATATTCCGCGGGCGCAAAGGTCCATCCCTTCGTCCTGATGAACTACACCGGCACGCTCGACAGCCAGTTCACGCTGGCGCATGAGATGGGCCACGCGATGCACTCTTATCTGTCCAACAAGCATCAGCCGCCGCTCGATGCCGATTACGTCATCTTCGTCGCCGAGGTTGCCTCGACCTGCAACGAGGCGCTGCTGATGCAGTACCTGCTCGGCCAGACCACGGACAAGAAGGAACGCGCGTATCTCATCAACCACTTCCTCGAGGGCTTCCGCACGACGCTCTACCGTCAGACAATGTTCGCCGAGTTCGAGCTGAACATCGGCAAGCTGGCGCAGGAGGGCACCAGCCTGACGCCCGACGTGCTCAACGAGGAGTACCGCCGCCTGAACAAGCTCTACTTCGGCGACGACATCGTGCTTGACGACGAGATCGCGATGGAGTGGATGCGCATTCCGCATTTCTACTACAATTATTATGTGTTCCAGTACGCCACCGGCTACTCCGCCGCCGTTGCGCTGTCCCAGCGGATCCTCCGCGAGGGCGAGCCGGCCGTGAAGGATTACCTCGGCTTCCTCTCCGGCGGTTGCAGCAAGAGCCCGATCGACCTTCTGAAGGGCGCCGGTGTGGACATGAGCACCACCAAGCCCGTTGAGGATGCGCTGGCCCTGTTCGGCGAGCTGCTCGACGAGATGGAAGCGCTGATGCAGGAGTGAGCCGTGCCGGATATCTACATTCCGACGCTGCATAGCTTCGAGAACGACAATTCCTTCACCGGAAGCTGCGGCCAGCTGCGGTTTCGCATCGTCCCGACGGTCGTGATGGCTACGCCGAAGGAGGTCGATCTGGCTGCAAGCTCCGTCACCGCCGAGTATTGGCACGGCGAATGGTGCTACGAGCTGAGTCAGATGGAAGACCGGCAGACCTTTCCCATGAGCGAGGAAGGCCGCGCCGCCATGAAGGCATGGATCGAAGCACAGGCATAAAACTTCATGCATGAGCACTGCACCACGAAAATGCGCAAATGTTGGTGCATG
>OIZL01001177.1_pt1 | contig 15234 bp, 7 predicted proteins | sample 1588541 | NCBI WGS metagenome assembly OIZL01 (sample SAMN03283285) | human gut metagenome | biome: human-associated habitat; material: feces | host: Homo sapiens | place: Peru | collected 2012 | reverse complement strand
CGGACTTGGCGGCTCTGGTTTTACCGTCGAGCCGCCAGAGGACGGTGACGAGCATTCCGCGCGTCATGGCCGCCTCCGGAGAGAAGGCATCCGGCGCGGTGCCGTTGAACAGCGCGTGCTGATTGGCAAATTTCACGCCCTCATAGAACCAGTCGGACGGCTTGACATCGCGGAAGGGGTTCCCCCAAGGCTGCTCCGGCTCACTTCCCGAAGGGTCCTTCGCGCCGCAGACGGTACAGGTGCCGTTTAGGTAGCTGTGGCCGGTGGCCGGAATGATCTTGCCGCCTTCGAGCAGTGTACCGCAGTCCGTGCAGTACCGGTCGCCCGTGTAGCCCGCTGCGGTGCAGGTCGCGGCAGCCGCGTTTTTCAGCTCTGTGTGTTCGTGCGCACAGGGCGCGGAAAATTCCGGGTATTTCCCGTTCGTGAGCGTAAAGCAGCCGTCGCGGTTCAGCTCTTGCAGGAATGCTTCGGAGGCCATTTCCGCTGCGGTACGCGCCGCGACGTTGGTCATCTCCGCCTTGCCGTTGCCCGCGTAGGCGCAGGAATTCGTGCGATAATAGAGATTGCTACGGACGCTGGTGGAGCGGAGGCTGTCGCGGCCGATCGTGCCGCCGGTCATGCCGGAAGCGGCGGTCACCGTGCCATAGTTGAAGCAATTTTCGGCGCGGTAATAGTTGCCGTAGCCGATCAGGCCGCCGGTCCCGGCTCTGGAATAGGTGTGTTCATTCGTTACGTCGCCGATGTTGTAGCAATCGAGCAGCGCCGCCGCGTTTTCGGTCATACACGCGCCGACGAGACCGCCCATGTACCAGCCACGTCCGCACACCGCGCCGTAGTTTGCGCAGCGGGTCAGGCTGCCGCCGATGCTGCCCGCGATGCCGCCGACACCGACGGAGGAGCCGTTCGCACTGACCGCTGCCTCATTCACACAGTCGCGGAGGGTGCTTTCTTTATCGAGGACAACGCCGACAATGCCGCCGAGGCCGTCCGTGCCGCTGATCGTGCCGCGATTGGTGCAGCCGGTCACGGCGGAGGCGCTATCCAGCTGCGCCGCAATGCCGCCCGCACGGTCGCCGGTCGCGGTAACGACAGCTTCGTTGACGCAATTCTGAACGGTCGTTTTCTTCGCCTGTGCGACGATACCCGCCGCACTGCCGTTGGCCTTGACCGCGCCGGAAACGCTGAGATTCTTCAGCACCGCGCCGTCCGTTGCGAGGAAAAGCGCCGCGCCGCTGCCGGTGGTTTCGGCGGTCATTTCAAAAATGCGGAAGCCGTTACCGTCAAACGTGCCGGAAAATGGCGCTTGCGTCGAGCCGATACCGTCAAACCAGCGCGTGCTGCGATTGAAGGTCTTGTCGTCGTTGCGCAGCGAGATATCCGCGCCGAGGCAAACGGTTTTGCCTGCAAAGCTGTTCCCCTCCTTGACCAGCAGCGCCAAGCCCGCAAGCTGCCGCGCCGTCGTCAGGGTGAACGTGTCCTTTGTTTCGTCGCACCAATCCGTTTCGGCGAGCTGCGTCCAGACCTTGTGGGTCGTGTAGCCGGTCGCATTCAGGCGAAGCGAGGCCGAGGTAATTTGATTCGTTACCGTGAATTTCCCGGTATCGGTTTTGGTCTGCTTGCCGGATTCGTCCAGAAAGGTGAAATAGTAGCAGAACTTGCCCGTATAGACCTCGTTCAGGTCGTCCGGCTCGGCGTTTTCCGCAAGCGTCGCCGTCGCCGTCAGCACGTCGCCCTCGTACAGGGGGTCGCCGTCGGCCACGGGGTGCTTCGTGACCCACTGGGCAATCCCATCGACCATCACCGTGCCGTCCTTGACGACCTGAATGGTAAAGTCTGGGTCATTTTGAATGTACAGCGTACCGGCGACGAGCTGGGCAAAGCTGCCGCTCACTTCCGCGTTTTCCGTCACCGTCGCATACGGGCCGGTCAGGGTCTGACCGTTTAAGCTGTAGCCGCGGAAGGCCCAGCCGGTCGCGGGGATGTTGGAAAGGTGCAGGACCGTGCCGAACGGGACCGTTGCTCCGCAGTTCGCCGCGATCGTACCACCGTGGGGTTGCATCAGCGTAACGGAAAGCTGCTCGAAACTGGGTGTAGCCTCCCACGCAAGGACGGGATATGCGCCGGACGTTGCAGCATAGGCTGTGCCGTTGACATTCAGCGCATCAACGAGCTTCTGCGACCGCATTTCCGTCTGGCTCATGGCGGTAACGGAGATCGTTACGGAGAGCGCCGTTCCGCGATACCAGCCGTTTGAGTCGGGGTCATCGTCGGAGCCGAGCAGATAATAGCAATCCGAAACGGTATAGCTGCCCTTGTCATGACCGCCGATGCCGCGCCCGCGTCGGTTGCCACCGGAATCGATCGTGCCGACGCTGTAGCAATTGTAGACATCCATGCCGCCGTTGCTGCCGATAATACCGCCCGCGGGGCAGGCATAGGTTGTCGTCACATTACCGGTGTTGTAGCAGTTGACGATCGCTCCGGTTCCCGTCGCCGTACCGATAATGCCGCCGACACCCTTGGAATCCGTATTTTTTACGCTTGCAAAATTTGCGCAATTTTCAACGAAAACACCCGTCGAAACGCTGCCGCTCTTGCCGACGATGCCGCCGACAGAACGGCGGCCATAAACGCTGCCGCCAACGGAGAGATTCCGCACAGCAGGCGCAGTCGCGGGGGCTGTTTCGCCGTCGTAAAGCTCGCCCATGTAGCCGACAAAGCCGACCGCCTGCGAATAGGCATAGCCCTTTGCGGCGTAGCGGTCGCAGCGCAGATTTGTGATACGGTGTCCCTGTCCGTCGAGCGTGCCGTTGAAGAACGCCTCGATCACGTATTCGCTGTTAGCCGCGTCCATCGGGTACTTGCCGCCGATGGGCGTCCAGTTGCAAACGCCGCCCAAGTCCATGTCGGCGGTCAGGCAGACCCTCTTGTCAGAAAAATCATGCGCCGCGTCGGCGACGTAGACCGTACCGTACTGGTTGCCGCCACCCGCGCCGACGAGCAGAAAATCGTCATGCTTCGTGCTGACCAGTTCCTTTTGGTCGCCCTTGATGCGGTAAGTGGGCGTGTCGATGTCGACCCGGCCGTTGACCAGCGCGGCCAGACCCGCCAGCTTCGCCGGTGTGTCCAGATAGAATTCCGATTTGGTCTTGTCATACCACGAAATATCGACCGCGCCGTCCCAGACGGTGGTGGAAAAATATTCCGGGATGATCCTCCCGCCGTTCGTGGCCCGGTCGAAGCGGTAGGTATAGCCCGTTTCCGTTTCGGTCACGTCCGCAAAGAAATAACTCCCGTCGGCCAACTCACAGCGCACCGTGGCCAAGTCGTAGCCCGTGCGCTTTTCCAGCGTACCGGCCGTTTCCCCTGCCGCAGCGATGACCGGAACCGTCCCCAGCAGCAGACAGAGTGTCAGAATAACAGCAAGCAATCGTTTCATTTGATCTCGTCCTCCGTAACAATCAGACTGTGGGCCTCGCCGGATGGGGTCTGCATCGCGGCGATCGTAGCCTGCACACCGTAGAGCCGCAGAATCAGCTCCGGCGTCAGTACCGATTCGGTAGGGCCGTCGGCAAGCACACGGCCGTCTTGCAGCGCCAGAACCCGGTGCGCATAGCGTAGGGCGTGTTCCGGGTTGTGCGTGGAGAGCAGAACGGTATAGCCGCGCCCGGTCAGACCGCGAATTTGCTTCAGCACACGCTGCTGGTTGCCGTAGTCGAGGTTTGCCGTCGGCTCATCCATAATCAGGATTTCCGCGTTCTGGACCAAAGCACGGGCAATGAGCGCGAGCTGGCGTTCGCCGCCGGAAATTTGACTGATACCGCGCTCGGCAAGCGCTTCGATGCCGAGTTGGCGCAGTGACTGCAAGGCCGCCTCTCGCTCCCGCACACTGGGACGCTGCAAAACGTTCATCGTCCCCGTCGTCCCCATCAGAACGGTATCGAGGACCGTATAGTTGAAGATCGGCTCTGAGGTCTGCGGGATGTAGGCGATCTTCGCCGCCCTTTCGCGGCGGGTGTAGGCGGGAAGCGGCTTCCCGGAGAGCAAAATCTCTCCCGCCTGCGGCTTCAAAAAGCCAAGCAGGCAGCGGAACAGTGTGCTTTTTCCCGCGCCGTTCGCGCCGAGGACCGCCGTGAGCGTTCCTTTTTGAATTGCAAAGCTCAATTCGAGCAAAACTGCGTGCTTTCCGTAAGAAAATGTCAGGTTTTTAACCTCAAGTTCCACGCCGCGCACCTCCCGTCAGAATCAGATACAGGAAGATCGGCGCGCCGACAAAGGCCGTCAGGATGCCAAGCGGAATCTCGCCCGCCGTCGCCAGCCGCGCGATATCGTCCACGACGATGAGAAATGCTGCGCCGAACAGCACCGCCGCAGGCAGCAGCCGCCGGTAGTCGTAGCCGAACAGCATCCGGCAGAAATGCGGGATGACGAGGCCGACCCAGCCGATCATACCGGAAACGGCGACGGAAGCCGCCGTCAGCAGCGTCGCGCAGACGATGACGACGAAGCGCAGCAGGCGGGTGTTCACGCCCATTGACCGCGCCTCCTCCTCGCCGAGGGTCAGCAGGTTCATGCGCCAGCTCAAAATCAGCAGCGGCACCAGTCCGATCGCAACCGGAATGGCAACAAAGAGCGTATCGCGCGGCTTGATGGATGAAAGGCTGCCCATGAGCCAGTACGTAATGGCCGGGAGCTGCTGCTGCGTGTCTGCCACGAGCTTGAGGTACGAGGTCCCGGCGGAAAAGAGCGAGGAAACCATCATGCCCGCCAAAATCAAGGCGATGGTCTGGTTCGTACGGCTCATGCAGCTGACGAGATACGCCGCCGCAACGGCCAGCAGGCCGAAGCAGAAGGCCGTCAGCGAAATGCCGAAGTAGCCCGCGCCGAGCAAAATTGCCAGCGCCGCGCCGAAGCCCGCGCCGGTCGAGGCGCCCAGAATATCGGGCGAAACCATCGGGTTGCGGAACATTCCCTGATAGGACACGCCCGCGACTGCCAGCGCCGCGCCGATGAGCGCAGCCGCCCCGACGCGCGGGAAGCGAATTTGAAATGCGACATTCTCCGCGCCGTCCCGCCAGTTCGGTGCGACTTGGGTAAAGCGGGAGCAGATGAGCCGAAACAGCTCCGCCGGCGTGATGGAAAACCGCCCCAACAGCACCGAGCCGAACAGCGTGACCGCAAAGACGGCGCTCAGGATAATGAACCGGCGCGTGTAGGTGTGATGTTGTAGCTTCATTGGCTCAGCTTCCGCTTTCTATGATGTAGTATTTGCCCGTCGCAGCATCATAATAGACCTCTCCGAGCTTTTCCATACCCTCGTCATTCTCGCCCTCCGTCGCGTCTATCTGGGCCAGGTCGTCCGGGGTGAAGGTGATGGCATTCTCGCGGTCGATGATGCTCTGACCGCCCTGTCCTTCGGCAGTGACGGAATCACCCGCCGTGTTGTCGCTCCGGCCGCCGGTGGAAATGTCCACGTTCCAGTGAACAATGAGCGCCAGCATCATGCCGACCGCCAAAACCAGCATCGCGTCGGAAAGGTTCGACAGATAGTTCATCGGATCAACGCTCTCGCCGGAGAAGCGCTCCCCTCTGCGTCTTTTTCTTCTCATACGTTCGCTTCCTTCTCGCACACGCAGTCCATCAGGGTTTCCAGATCGGCCATGTAGCCGCTGTACCAGCGCTTACGCAGCGTCGTCACGACAAGGCACACCGCCGCCGCGCACAGGCCGGCGATCGTTGTGTCGAACGCGGTCAAAAGCGAAACCGACAGCGTTTGCGTATCGCCCTGGCCCAGCGCGATGATGCCGGGGCCGAGCGGGATGAGCGTCCCCAGCAGGCCGAACATCGGCGCGAGCTTGCTGACCAGCTCCGTAAACTTCAGAATATGGTCATAATGGCTCTGCTCCCGCTCCAGGAGGTTCGTCGCAAGGCTGTCGCGCAGGCCGTTCGTGAAGTCCGGATGCGCCGTCAGCTCCAGCAGCGCCGCCTTCTGCCGGCGGTTGAGCAGGCTCTTTTCGATCGTCGCGGCCGTGTCGCAGCCCGGCGCGCGCAGCGTATCCAGCAGGCGCGGCAGGTCCTCCTTCATATGGCGATGCTCAGTAAAATACTCGCAGATCACCCAGCCGACGGAAAACACGGCGAAGCCAAGGACCAGCACCAGAAAGATCACGGTGGGAATTTCCATCGCAGCGGCTACCGCGCGGAGAATCTCATGAAAAACAGAAGTCATAGCTTTTTCCTCCCTTTGGAATAGTATCGCAGTGCGCTGAGCGCACCGAGGGCCGCCAGCAGCAGCGCCCCCGCGCCGGTCAACAGTAAGATGCGGCTGTCATCCTCCTGCGCTACAGGCAGGACCGTCACCGGCTCCGGGTCAGATTTCTCCAGCTCCTGCTCCGGACCGGCGCCGATGAGCTGTGCGGCCAGCTCGTCCGGCAGCGCGTACATCCGTACCCCGCTCGGCCCTTCGACCGGCTCCGGGGCTTCGGTTTTTGCCGGCTCGGACGGCGACAGTGCTTCCGTCGCGGGCGATGTCTGCGGGGTCGTAGGGGGCACGGTGCCGCCGTTTTCCGAGGGCTGCGGGTTCTGATTTTGGCCGCCGGGTTCCGTGGGAGCATTCGGGTCGCCGCCCGGCTCGGACGGCTTGGGGTCCGACGAGTCATCGGGCTTGGAGGGGTCGTTCGTGTCGGGCTTGTGGGTCGTGACAGTCTGATTCTCCGTCACCGCCGTCCCACCGAAGCCGAAGGAAAGCTCGACGTTCCCCTCCGCGTGGACCGTGTATTGCAGTGTGACCGTCGCAAGGTCGCTGTACTGCGCATCCGGTGTTACGGTGATGCCGGTGATTTCGAGAATATCGCCGTCGGACGAAGCAATGTTCAGATACTCCGCCAGCGCATCGCGCAGATTCTGCTGCCCGACCGACATCTGGAAGGTCACGGTATGCGACCCGATCGTCCCGTCCAGCGGTGGGAGCGTATCAACAATCTTCGGTGTCCCCTGCAAGGTAATATAAAGCGTATGCGTATATTTCGCGGTCTGGTTCGTGCGCCGCTCCAGCGGGTAGGACTGACCGAACAGCAGGCGGAAGCGGTTGCCCGTGCCGAGCGAGGAATAGTTCGGCGCGGTATGCTCCGTGCCGATCTCATAGCTGGCCCAGCTATCCTCCAGCGCCAGCATCGGCTGGACCGTCCAGCAGTCGTTCCAAGCCTCGTCGGCGTTGAACTCTACAAAGTTGCCCTCCTCGTCGTAGACCGGCTGGATATGGGCGGCGAGGTCATTAAAATAGTAGCGCTGCGTATAGAACAGGTCGGCGTAGGTAAACGAGGTAAAATAGCCCACGCTCTGGTCCTGCGTGTAAAACGCGATGGTATTCACATCGCCGGCGTAAACGCCCGCGTAGTTCAGCAGGTCGGAGATATAAAAGCCGTAGGCCGAGTCGATGACCGTGTTGTACGTCCCGTCGTCTACGCTGCGGAAGAAGGAATATGCCGTCTGATACAGCGGCAGCGCGTTATAAAGCTCGCTCCAATGATACGTCGCCAGCTCGACGTAACGGTCGGTTTCCATTCCAAAGTAACCGACCTTGACCGTCAGCGTATCGGTCACGGACCCGGCCGCCTGCACCCCGGTGCAAAGGACGCAAACCAAGCACAGGCAGACCGTCAAGGATAGGATTCGTTTCATGCCGCTGCTCCCTTCACGGCCTCAGGGTCGAGCGTGAGAGCATCTGCTCCGCCTCGGCCTCGGAAAGCTCGTAGTGCCAGAACAGGCGGTAGAAGGTCTGTGCCTCGGCGATCATATCGTAATCATACAATTCCGGGTACAGGAGATTCCCCAGCCAGTAGATGCCCAGCACGCGGTTCACAGACGGCGGCGAGGACATCCAGTCATAGGGCAGATTCGGAATCTCGTAATATGTCCCGTTTTTCACAGCCGTCAGCGACGACCATTCGCCGTCCGTGAGGGTATCGTACGGACCGCCCGCCGACAGAAGGATGACATCCGGGTCAAACACGTAGACCTGCTCCAGATTGACGGTCGTGCCGCCGTTGCGGTTGCTGATCTCATCGGTGCGGATCGCATTGACCGCGCCGACAAGCGTCAGCACATCCGCCTGCGCGGAGCCTTCCGCGTTGCAGGCAAGGCCCGTCGCACCCGTGCCGAACAGCACGCTCTTTCGCTCTGAAGTGGAGATCTTTGCCGCGTTATCCGCCGCCATGACGAGCGTTTTTTCAATGTAGGATGCCAGCTTTTCCGCCTGCTCCTCGCAGTCGAGCAGCGCACCGAGCTTGCGATATGCCTGCGGCATTTTTTCCAGCGTTGCCTCGATAAAAATTGTCGGGATGCCGGTCTGCTTCTGGATGCCGTCCATATCCTCGGCGACGTTTTCCTTCTTATCGCCGAGGTCGATGATGAGCTGCGGCTCCGCGTCGATCAGAGATTCCATATTGAGGTTGGCCTTACCGCCGTAGAACTGGCCGAATGTCGGCAGCGTCCACATATTTTCCGGGAAATACGGCATCTGCGCCGTGCTGGGGCTGCTGGCCAAGCCGACCAGCAGATCCGGGACGAGCGTCATTAAGATCATCTGCGCCGTGCCGCCGCTGGCCGCAATGCGCGTGACGGACGCGGGAACGGTCACCTCTCGTCCGGCATCGTCGGTAAACACCACCGTTTCCACCCCCGCCAGAGGATCATAGTGCGTCCCGCCACAGCCGCTCAGCAGCAGCGCAAGGCAGAGTACAACGGCAAACAGCTTTTTCATTCAGAACCTCCGATATCGTTATTCTGTTCAAAGAATATCGTAATGCAAGAAAAAACGAACGGTTTTCGTCACGCGGCATCACGGAAAATTAGTTGCATATCTAAATTCCATGACAGGCACACCGACCGCCGCCGTCTGATACTGATTCTTGATTAAAACATTTCATCAAGAATCCCGTGTGCTATGCACACTCGCATCGTGCGAATGCACGCTGCGCCGTCTCATGCAGAATCTGACGCGCCGTTGGCGCTATAAAAAGCTCTTCAAGCTTTTTAACAGATTCTAGTATGAAATCAGTTCTATGATACAATGAAGGGCAAAAAAATGCAAGCAGTTTTTTCACCGCCGCTTATTATTAGTTGGTAACGGCAACGACAGGTGCAGCGAACTAAATTTTTTTGGGATTACAAAAATAATGTTGGACATTTGCGTTTCTCTGTGCTAGAATAATATCGGTTATTCTGCGAATAGAATAACGATATTGTAAAAGGAGCGAAAAGAAATGAACCTGTTCAAGCAGTTCGCGCGCCGCTTTGCGATTCTGCTGCTGTGCGTTTCCATGCTGACCGGAATGCTGCTTCCGGCACAGGCAGCAGGCACCTATGATCCCGCAACCAAGACGCCCGAACCCACCCCCGCAACTTCCTTTAAGTTCTCCAACGGAACCATCACCGATTATATCGGCGAGGAAACCGATATCGTCATTCCCGCGAAAATCGACGGGAAGGAAGTCAAAAAGCTCGATGATATGTGCATCGGCGTTTCAAACGCTGCTGTAAAAACCATCGTCATTCCGAGTACCGTGGTATACTATGGCGATTATCTTTTCGATTATATGTATTCCGTGACCGATCTGTATTTCTACGGTGACGTCCCCGCGAACTTCACCAATTCGCTTGCCAACTCGATTTTCGATGGTTCGATCTCCGATAGCGGCCTGACGGTCCACTGCAAGGATGCATACGTCGCTGCCTTTGAGGAGGCAGTTGACAGCGCCGTTACAGTTCTCGGCGACATCAATGCCGATCTTGCCGACCCCGCTTATCCGGAAGCCCCCAGCCACAATTGGGTCTACACGAACAACGGCGACGGCACGCACAACGCGACCTGCACCGATGAGGGCTGCACTGAAACCATTAAGAACGAGCCGCACGTCTATGAGGCGGGTGTCTGCGTCTGCGGCGCGAAGGTTGATTCCAGCGCACAGGAGTTCTACAACTTCGAGCTGCGCGACGGCAAGGCCTGGATCACCGGCTACAAGGGCTTCGGCGGCGAGATCACGCTCCCGACCAAGTACACTGCGGACGGCACAGACTATGAAGTTGTCGGCGTTGCAGAAAGCGCCTTCAACGGCAACGGCGATAACTATGAGAATACCGAGAGTACGTCGCTGATGCAGATCACCAAGATCACCGTTCCGGCCTCCATCACAACGGTCGAGGACAAGGGCTTCTACTATGTCGGCCGTTATATGGACCGTCTCTGGCAGCTCAAGGAGATCGTCTTTGAGGCCGAAAACGTGGCATTTGGCTCCAACGCACTCGCAGGCAACCCGAATCTGCTTTCCGTGACCCTTCCGGCAAAGCAAGACAGCCTCCCCTCCTCCATGTTCGCCAAAGACACCGCCCTGACGGCGCTGGTGATCCCGGAAACGGTCGATACCATCGGTGCGCTGGCATTCCAGGACTGCACCGCGCTGACCTCCGTCACCTTCAGCGGCACGAAGGTCCCCGGTCTGGCAGTTTCCGACGGCTATAACGGCGGCCGCTATCCCTTCGCCGGCTGCAAGGAGCTGACCCTTTATGTCCCGGTCACGGCCATTGAGGATTATCAGGAAGCATGGGCCGAGATGTTTGCAGCGGACACCACCAAGAAGGGCGACATCACCCTCGCGACCTGGGGCGAGGAGCCGGTCGTGGCTTCCATCCCCGACTTCAAGTTCTATGTGGACGGCACGACAGCTTCCTCCGAAAGCCCGAAATACCTTGAGTTCCACGTGACCGAATTCGACAACGCCACCAAGAGCGGCAAGGTCGAGCTGAAATACGTCGGCTACAACAGCGCGAAGGATACCCTCACGATTCCGGAAACCGTGACCACCAAGGTCATCGGCCGCACGTGGACCTTCTCCGTCGCCGGCATCGGCACGAAAGCCCTCGACACCTATAACATGACCGGTTCCAGTTCGCAGTACCGGTTCCCGATCGTCGTATTCCCCGCCTCGCTGGAATACATCAGCGACATGGGCTGCTGGGGGCTGGAGAACGTGACGGAGATCGATCTTTCCAACACGAAGGTCAAGGTCATCGGCTCCGACGCATTCAGCGGCTGCCGCAAGGTCGAAACCGTTAAGCTCCCCGCAACCCTAGAAAAGATGGGCAAAGACGTCAAGACCACCGTCGGCGAGGGCGAAAACACCCAGACCGTCACCTACACCGAGAACGTCTTTGCAGGCTGCGACGCGCTGGTGAATATCTACGTCGCCGCCGAGAACGAAACCTTCAAGGACGTTGACGGCATCCTGTTCACGAAGGACGGCACAAAGCTCATCCGCTATCCGGCCGCCCGTCCGGCGGAGCATTACGACATCCCCGAGGGCGTGGAAACGATTGCCTCGCAGGCATTCATGCAGACCTATCGCGGCAAGAGCGTGCTTTCCACCGTTTCCTTCCCCGCTACGCTGAAATCCATTGAAAGCCTCGCGTTCCGCCAGAGCAACCTGACCTCCGTCACGCTGCCCGCAGGCGTCACCTTCGGCAACAGCGCCTTTGATATCTGCAAGAAGCTCACGAGCGTTACCATCTCCGAGGGCGTTACGGCTCTTGCCGACTATATGTTCTGGAGCTGCGAGAATCTTGGCGAGATCACCTTCCCCGCCTCGCTGAAAACCGTCGGCAATTCCACCTTCGGCCACAGCGGCGTAACAAAGCTCGACCTCGGCAAGGTCGAAGCCATCGGCAGCTACGCGTTCTACTATTGCGACGGTCTGACCGAGCTGACCATCCCCGCGACCCTCGAAACGCTCGGCACCGGCGTGTTCTGCAATGATGCGAATATCACGAAGGTCACTTTCGAGGACGGCTGCAAGGTCGTCGGCGACTATATGTTCTTCTACGACAGCGCCCTGACCGAGCTGAACCTCGTTGACAGCATCGAGTCCATCGGCAGCGCAGCGTTCGGTCTGTGCGTCGGCCTGAGCGAAGTGACCATGCCCAAGGGTCTGAAGGAAATGGGCACCGGCGTGTTCTATCAGGATTGGAGCAATCTGACCAAGGTCATTTTCCCCGACGAGGTGCAGATTACGGAGCTTCCCGCGAACACCTTTGAATCCTGCCAGGCGCTGACCTATGTCTACCTTGGCGCGAACATCGCCGCGACCGGCCCCGTTTCCCTGTACGACACCAATCCGAACATCGTTGTCGATTGCGCGGTCGCCGAGGACCGCTTCCTGCGCAGCCCGTTCGACGTGTTTGCTTATGATTTGAACGACAAGACCCTGTTTGCCAAGTGGGAAGCGCAGGAGCCTGACTCCACCGGCTATCCCGTTTACAAGGTCTGGCTGACGGCGGACGGCGAATCCAGCGGCTGCGGCGGCGGTGGCGCGACCATCACCGAGGACGGCTATGTGATTGCTTACCTCAGCGCGGGCGCAACGCCCACCTTCCGCTACGGCACCGCGACCCCGGACGAGCCCGTCGTTCTGACCGTTCTGGAGCAGTATGAGGGCGAAGCCGCGACGACCATCAAGACCTACACGCTTTCCGAGCTGAAGGCGATGGCAAAGAACGATGTCGTCGGCTATCAGTACTTCAACCATGCAACCAAGGTCGAAGGCACCGTTGCCTCCAACCTGTACGCAACCGTCAGCGACCTGCTGGCCGACGCCGGAATCGACTTCGGCGCGGGCGACAGCATCACTGCCAACACGGCTGCCGCTGACTTCGCCTCCACCCTCACCTATGAGGACAGCGAAATCTACAGGTATTACATCAACGCCGAAGGCAAGACCGAGGTTCTGCCTGCAATCCTGATTTCGTGGAACTCCGGCACAGGCACGCCCGAAGAGCTTGTCACGGGCGCTTATATCTCCGGCAACTTCCGCTTTGCTTACGGTGTCAGTCAGGAGCAGTATGACAGTCAGAACGTTTCCGGCAAGCGCCTTGCAAGTCAGGTTGCGACCCTGACCGTCACCCATCCCGAGCGCGTCGTCCTGAACGTCTATGAGCAGACCAAGGGCGGCGAGGCAAAGCTCGTCAAGGGCTACACGCCGTCCGAGCTGGCCGCGCTCAAGACCGAAGGCACCGCTGGCTACCAGTATTGGAAGGGCGGTGATGAGCAGCTCATCGCCGCGACCGAGTACGTCACCGTCAACAGCCTGCTGGCAGACGCTGGCATCACGTTTGTAAACGGCGATACCGTCAGCGCTGCGGCAGCAGACGGCTTCAGCAGCAAGCTGACCTACGCCGACAGCGAAACCTATAAATATTACATCACCGCCGGCGGCAAGACCGTGGTTCCCACCGCGCTGGCCCTGACTTGGAGCTCCGGTACCGGCTCGCTCGAAGAAGTTGCCGCCACTGCGAAGAGCACCGGCAACATCCGCTTTGTCTACGGCATCAGTGAACAGCAGTACACCGACAAGTCCGCCGCCGGTAAGCGTCTTGTTTCCAACATCACCACCGTTACCGTCGTCCACAGCGGCCAAACGGACACCGACTACACCACCGAGTGGGTCAACCCGTTCAAGGATGTCAAGCAAGCCGATTGGTTCTTTGAAGGCGTGAAGTTCGCCAACCAGAACGGTCTGTTCCAAGGCACTGAGGTCGATATGTTCAGCCCAGACGATGCGATGACCCGCGCCATGCTTGTCACCGTCCTGTGGCGTCTGGAGGGCAAGCCTGCCCCCGAAAGCCTGAGCACCGCGTTTGCCGATGTCCCCGTGACCACCGGCAAGAGCCTCTACTACGCCGAGGCCGTCGCATGGGCCGCCGAAAACGGCATCGTCAACGGTGTTGACGCGACGCACTTTGCCCCGGACGACGAAGTGACCCGCGAACAGATCGCTGCCATCCTGTTCCGCTACGCGAAGAAGAAGGGTGTCGATACCACCAAACGTGCCGACCTCGCCTCCTTCCCGGACGCGAACAAGGTCAGCGATTACGCGAAGGAAGCCCTCGCATGGGCCAACGCAGAAGGCCTCATCAAGGGCAGCAACGAGAATGGTAAGGATTACCTCGACCCGACCGGCAGCGCCACCCGCGCCCAAGTCGCCACCATTCTCGCCCGCTATGCACAGGGCATCGTAAATTAATTTTCATAACCCAATGCCACGGCTTGCCCCACAAGCCGTGGCATTTCTATTTCCGCAAGTGCCGGCAGCGGGCCGATGAGGGCATCGGCCCCTACGCAGAAAACGCCAATTCCCGCGTGTGCAAAATCGATACTCGTCCATAGGGCGGGGTTCCCTGATTCCGCCGCGAATTCCGTACCAGCTTTCGTTACACGCCGTAGGCGCGTCCAAAACCGTACGCCACGCATCGTTTTCCTCTTGGCAACCTATCGATCGGTACCACCACACCCAGCGCCAGCGAGGATTCTCCCGACCCGGACCCGCCCGCAATTCCCATGATTTTACCCAGCGGAATATCTACGTCGATGTTTTTCAGATTGTGGACCTTCGCGCCACGGAGCAGCATTTTATCGATCATGCTTCCATTGCCCCAAACATTGCAATTTTGGCATATTTTTACCGTCTGTTCCCACTGGAACAAGACTTTTTCTGCTCCATTGCGGAATCCTCACCTTACAGCTCGTCAAGGATGCTTCCGTCTGTGGAAATGGTCACGACCTGCCACGGTAGGAACTTGCCGCTGTTTTGCAGCGCGGTTTTCGCCGCGTACTCCAGCCCGCCGCAGCACGGAACCTCCATGCGCACGACAGTCACGCTCTTGATATCGTTGCTGCGGATGATCTCCGTCAGCTTCTCGGAATAGTCCACGCCGTCCAATTTGGGGCAACCGACCAGCGTGATCTGGCCCTTCATGAACCGCTCATGGAAGGCCGCGTAGGCATAGGCCGTGCAGTCGGCGGCGATGAGCAGCTTTGCCCCGCTGAAATACGGCGCATTCACCGGAACGAGCTTGATCTGCACCGGCCACTGGGCAAGGCGGCTCTGCGCCGCAGCCGGAGCAGCAGCACCGGACAGCTCCGAGTGCCGGAGCGTTTTCATCCGCATTCCGGGGCAGCCGCCATGCAGCTGCATTCCCTCCTGCCGCATTTTTTTCTGTTTGTTCGCCAGCACCGCCGCCTCGTCGTAGGCAGCGGCCTCGCGCTCCACAAAGGTGATTGCCCCGGTGGGACAGGCGGGCAGGCAGTCGCCCAGACCGTCGCAGTAATCGTCGCGCATCAGCTGCGCCTTCCCGTCCACCATGGCGATCGCGCCCTCGTGGCAGGCCGCCGCACAGGCACCGCAG
>OIZL01001176.1_pt1 | contig 15261 bp, 15 predicted proteins | sample 1588541 | NCBI WGS metagenome assembly OIZL01 (sample SAMN03283285) | human gut metagenome | biome: human-associated habitat; material: feces | host: Homo sapiens | place: Peru | collected 2012 | reverse complement strand
CCAGACTTTGACTCTGGCATGCGGCGGTTCGAATCCTCCCACCCCAGCCAATAAATGACCCGACTTTAGTCGGGTTATTTTATTGGCTTTGTTAGACAGAAGGATTCGAAAAGGAGGTTGCCAAGTCTGGCAGTTGCAAGGCAAATGATAGATGAAGGCTAAAATAGTCCAGTGGACTATTTTACCGACGCGGCTTGCCGAATCCTCCCACCCCAGCCATAAAAAAAGCTATAACTAGATGGCTTTTTTTATATATACAATATAGACATTTCAGTAAAAATGAATTAAAATATATATATTGAGAAAATAACGAAAGGGGAGATAAGAATGAATATATGGCATGATATAAAAGAAGAAAGAATAAAAAAAGATGATTTTATAGCAGTAATAGAGATTACAAAAGGTGGTAAAAACAAGTATGAATTAGATAAAGAGACAGGTATGCTAAGATTAGATAGAGTATTATATACAGCAACACATTATCCTGCGAATTATGGATTCATTCCAAGAACATATGCAGATGATAACGACCCTTTAGATGTTTTAGTATTGTGTCAAGAAAATGTTGATCCAATGACATTGGTAGAATGTTATCCAATTGGTGTAATAACAATGATAGATTCAGAACAAAATGATGAAAAAATAATAGCTGTGGCAAAAAAAGATCCTTTTTTGAATGCATATAAAGATATTGAAGACTTGCCAAGTCATATATCTTCTGAAATAATGCACTTTTTTGAAGTATACAAGCAATTAGAAGATAAACAAACAGTAGTAGAAAAGGTTTTAGGAAGAGAAGAGGCAGAGAAAATTATACAAAAGGCAATTGAGAATTATAACGAAAAATTTGCAAAGTAAGGAGAAGTAAAACATGATTGAAAAAATACTATTTAGTTTAGTAGCTTTGCTGTTATTTCTTTATATATTCGTATTTAAATTAATAAAAAAGAATGATACTACATATTTAGTTATATTGGGAATACAAGCAATAGGAATATGGTTGAACTTTATTAAAATAATATTTAATATTTTTACAGGAATGGTATCAAAATTCATTATATATTTTTTATGTTTGATTTTTCCGATAGCTGTTTTAGTGTTAGAAGCTAAAGGGATTAACTTTAGCGAACTAATATATGTTAGCACAAGTAGAATTTTATTGTTAACTGGAAAAAGAAAGAAAGCAAAGGAAATTTTAATGAAACTAGTATCAAAATATGATAAAAGTTACATGGGACACAAAATGCTTGCAGAAATATATGAAAAAGAAGGCGGAATGAGAAAGGCTATTGACGAATATGTTAAAGTACTAGATGTTAGAGGAAACGATTATAAGTCATATTTTAAAATTTCAAAATTGTTAAAAGATTTAAAAAAAGATAAAGAAGCAATAGAAATGCTTACAATATTAATTAAGAAAAAACCTGAGCTATATGAAGCCAATAAAATGCTTCGGAGACTTATTAATTGAGAGCAAAAAATTTAAGAATGCTGCACATATATATACCCAAGCGATAAAGTATAATCCAGATAAAGCAGATTTGTATTACAACTTAGGTGTAGTATATAGCATGGTAAATGAATTTTCTCTAGCGAAAGAATGCTTTGAAAAAACAATAGAAATAGATTCAAACTTTTATAATTCTTACTATAGATTAGGACAAATAGCCCTATTATATAGAGATATAGAATCAGCAGAAAAATATTTTACGCAGAGCTTGTATGGAGAAACAGAAGCAAAATCATACTACCAACTTGCTAAAATATATATTATAAAGAATGATAAAAATAAGAGTGGAATATTTATAAATAGAGCTATAGAAATAGATTCAAAATATTATGACAAAGCAATTAATGAACCTATATTCTTTCCTATTAAGCAAATAATAGAAAAACCTATGAATAATGAAACTAAAGATGTTATAGAAACAGATAAAGAAAAAGAAATTTCAGAATATTTGGACAACACTTATGATTTAACAAAAGTCTTAAACGAAAAGAAAACTAAAAAGTTTAAATAATCATAAACAAATAAAATTTTGAATATAAAATAAACAGAGGAGGAAAATATAAAATGACAATATTTCAATCAATTATATTAGGAATAGTACAAGGACTTACGGAACTTTTACCAATATCAAGTTCTGCACATTTAAATTTAATACCATGGATATTTAACTGGACTCAATCTCAGGAATTCGTAAAGGATTTTGAAGCGTTTGATGTTGCTTTGCATGCAGGTACACTACTTGCAATATTAATATTTTTCTTTAAAGATTGGATAAAATTAATTGTTGGTGGATTTAACCAAGTTGTAAAAAGAGAAAATACTAAAGAAGGAAAAATGTTTTGGTATATAGTATTAGCAACAATTCCAGGAGGAGCTATTGGATTTATATTAGATCATTTTTTACAAGACTATTTAACAAAACCAATAATTATAGCAATTGCATTAATAATAATGGGAATAGTTTTATATGTTGTAGATAAAAGATGCAAATCAAATACAGAGTATGAAGACATGAATTTAAAACAAACATTTTTAATTGGACTATCACAATGTTTGGCATTTATACCAGGAGTGTCACGTTCTGGAGTAACGATGACAGCAGGAAGACTTATGGGAGTGACGAGAGAATCAGCTGCTAAGTATTCATTTATGTTGTCGGCGCCAATAGTTTTTGCTGCTACTGTTTACAAACTAAAAGATTTCGTATTTAGTATTCCTTTTGTCATAGGTGTAATTACAAGTTTTATAGTTGGGATTTTTGTTATTAAATTTTTGCTAGATTACTTAAAAAAAGGAAACTTCAAGATATTTGCTATATATAGAGTAATATTAGGAATAATTGTTATAGGAATATATATAATGAGATAAAAGAACAAAGCAGCTTAAGACGAACTTTGTTATCGCCGATTTGAGTTTCCGAATTAGATTGGAAAAATCTCAAAGGTAATAGTGATTACAGTATATAAAAACAAAACCTCCTTATTAAGGAGGCTTGTTTTTTGCTGTATAGGGAAAATTGAATACAACAAGGTTAGGTTTGCATTTCTTTCAGCACATTCATGAATAGTGGATGATTAAAATTGATTCTACATAAAATTTATAATTTAAATTTATTATGGACATCAAATCCATTTATTTTAAAACTTCCATAAAATATTGACAATTAAAAAAATATAATCTATAATATACATAAATTATGAAATTTAATAAATAATACAAAAGAAAGGATGAGAAACGAATGCAAAAAATAAGATTGGAAGAAAAGGGCATAACGTTAATAGCGTTAATCATAACAATAATAGTAATGTTAATATTAGTAGGAGTAACAATAACAGTAGTATTAAATGGAGGACTATTCACAACAGCACAAGATGCAGCAACAAATACTATGGCAGAAGCTGAAAAAGAACAACTACTATCAGCAGTAGTAGGAGCAATAGGAACAGATGGAAAAGTGGATTCTACAAAAATATCATTACCAGAAGGTTTTGCAAAAGATGAAGGTAAATCAACTTCATCAAAACTAGTAGTAAAAGGAAAAGAAGGAATATACTGGGAAGTAAACTTAAATACTGCAGCTATAAAAGAATATAGCGAATCAAGTACAGGAGCAACAACATATACATTTACAATAGAAGATCTTGCAACAGCAGGATTATTAAGAAACGATACTGATGGCGGAGTAGTTTGTGCAAGAGATCAATTCTTTCCAGCAAATATATCAGATAGTTTAAAAAACAATACAAAACCAGTGACGATTAAAGAAGGTGCAACTATTCCAACATATAACATAACGTGTTCTGATAGTTCTTATAGTAATAGTTTAGATAGAAAATCAGTAAGTCCAGATCCTAAAGAATACCTTATTTATGCTTTGGAAGAAAATATATGTTTTTGTGTCTTTAATGAAGATGGAAATAGCATAAATTCAGAAAATTATACTGCATATAAAGATATTTCTTTCACAATATCAATGTGGTGATAAAATATAGAATTTTACAGAGAGCAAGCTTAAAATAAGCTTGCTTTTATTCTACACTTTAATTTTATGATAAACAGTAATCAAACAGCAATTTACCTGTTTCAAAATTTTTATTTATTATTGACACACTCTTGCTTAACGTATAAAATTAAACCATTGATACTAACTGATAATAGAGGTAAGAAATAAAATGAAAAAAACAAAAAAAGAAGTAATAAATTCTATAATAATCGTACTAACATTTACATTTAATATAATAGTATTTGCACCAATAGAAATATTTTATACAAATAAAAATGATTTTTGGTTTAAACTGGCTGATATATTGCCAGTCATAATTGCGTTATTTGCAATTGTAACTATATTGCTTGGAGTAGTTGCGATACTTCTAAAAAATAAGAAAAAGGAGATATTTCTAAAGATAATTTTTGTATTAACATTAGGGTTATATATACAAGGCAACTTTTTGAATTTTGGATACAAAGTTTTGGATGGCTCAGAAATACAATGGAATTTAATGATTGGAAAAGGAATGATTAATACTGCTATATGGATTTTAATAATATCATTACCATATATTTTTACAAAGCTAAAAAAAGAAAAGCAATATAAAAAAATTAGTGTTATTTGTTCAATATTTATTTTATTAATAGAAACTATAACATTACTAGTATTAGGATTAAGCGAAAGAAAAGGAGATAATATAGAACTAGTTAATAAAGATATTTTTAATTTGTCAAAAAATAAAAATGTTGTAGTATTTATGTCTGATACTTTTGAGGGAACTTATATGAATAAAATATTAGAAGAGTATCCCGAATATAAAGAAAAATTAAAAGATTTTACATATTTTGATAATTGTACAGGAGTAAGTTTTTATACATATTCATCTATGCCAACGTTGCTAACAGGGGCGACTTGTAAAGTAGGAAATACTTTAGAAGAAAACGTTAAGTATTGTTTTGATAATTCTATATTATATAAAGAACTTTCTAACAATAATTATGATATTAATATATATACAGAGAAAGCATTGAAAAATTATAATGAATATATAAGTAATTTAGAAAAAATAACTACAACAACTTCGTTGGAGGCAGAAATTAAAATATCCAATAAAATGTATAAATATTGTTTGTATAGATATTTACCACATTTTTTAAAACCTAGTTTTGTTGTGAATAGCGATGAATTTTATGAAGTAAAAAAACTAGATGGAGCAACACCATACAATAAAAAAACATATTTTTTAGATGATGTAGCATTTAATAAGGAATTGACTCAAAATGGAATTACTACTAATAACAATAAAAATGTATTCAAATTTTATCAAACAAATGGGCTTCATATGCCATACAATACTAAAACAGATTTAGAATACGATTATTCTGAAGAATATTGCGCTAATAATACTGAATCAGAAAGAAGAATTGAAGAAGGACTAGCTTCACTAAATTTATTATGCAACTATGTAAAAGAATTAAAAGATAAAGGAATATATGACAATACAACAATAATCTTCTTAGCTGATCATGGATTTGAAAATAGATTTTATACAACGCTTTTAGTAAAGAAAGCAAATGAAGAACAAGACTTTAAAATATCATCTGCACCAGTATCCTTAAATGAAGATTTAGTTCCAACAATATTAAACTTAGCAACAGATAGCAAAAATTATGGCAAGGACTTTTTTGATTATAAGGAAAATGAGGAGAGAAAAAGAAAAGTATATGATTTTACATATAAGTCAAATTTCTTTGATGGAAATACATATAGAGTAATATCAAAAATCGTATTTGAAACAAATGGGCTAGCAAAAAATAAAGATTCCTTTTATATGGTAGATGAAGAATATGAAAATGAAGATAAGCAACTAACAGAAAAATATAAATTTGGTGAAACTTTAAAAATTTCTGAAGCAGAAAATTTAAATTGCATAAAGTTAGTTGGGTTTGTCTTGGAAAAAATAGATATTAGTAGTAAAATAGGAAGCAATATAAATAAGAATACATACATAACAATAAATACCATGAAATCAGAAAATGATGTTAATGCAGAATTTTTGATAGGAAAAGTTTATGATACACAACAAATAATAAATTTCAAAATTAATGACGAAATTATATACACATGTCAAATAAAAGATGAGGATCAAAATAAAAAAATAATGTTTAAAATTCCAAAAGATATATGGAATAAAGAAGAAGAAATAACAATTAAAATGGAGTTCCCTGAGGCCAAATGGGCAGAATATAATAAAACAATGACACCAGCAATAACTTTAGAAGAAGTTGTATTCAAATAAGTGAATGGAGAAAAAATGATAGAGCAGTTTGCAAAAGTTTTAGGAATATTAATTAATGAAATATATAAAATTACAAACAATTATGGGATTACTATAATTATCTTTACACTAGTTTCAAAAATAATACTATTTCCGATAAATATTTTAATACAAAAAAATTCGATAAAAATGATTAAAATAAAACCAAAACTGGAAGAACTAAAATATAAATATTCAGAAAACAAAGAAAAGTTTATGGAAGAGCAAGTCACTCTTTTTGAAAAGGAAAAGTATAGACCTTCATTAGGTGTTATACCATTACTTATACAAATACCTATTATATTAGCTTTGGTAAAAGTTGTAGAAAATCCAAATTTTTATATAGACAACTTAAGAGATATGCAATTTTTAGGCTTAGATTTATCTATAATCCCAACTTTAAGCAATTATTTTATAATACCAACATTAGCACTAATATCATGTATATTACTATGCTATTTTCAAAATAGGCTTAATGTACTACAAAAAGAAGAAAGTGTAATGTCCAAAATTTTAACTGGTTCACTAACAGCCATACTAACACTTTACTTTGTGCTTTTAGTTCCAGTTGGAGTTGGAATTTATTGGATTATAGGAAATATAGTAGCAATCTTACAATTATACATATTAAATGCAATGTACCCACCCAAAAAATATATAGACTACGAGAGACTTGAGTATTGGAGTAAACTAAATTTAGAAAAAAAAGATAAATTAAAAAACTACAAAAAAAGAGAAAAAGAAGATTATAAAAAATTTTTCAGTAAGAATAATAAAGTAAAAATAGTATTTTATTCAGAAAAAAGTGGCTTTTTTAAATACTATGCAGGAATTATAAAGTACATATTAAACAATTCCAATAAGGTAATTCACTATATAACAAGTGACCCAGAAGACGCAATATTCGATTTTAAACACGATAATTTAAAAACATATTATATAGGAAAAAATAAGTTAATATATTTGTTTATGAAATTAGAGGCTAATAAAGTTATAATGACAACTCCAGATTTACAAAAATATTATTTAAAAAGGTCTTTAGTAAAAGAAGATATAGAATATATTTATTTAGACCATGGAATGACAAGTTTAAATCTTACATTAAGAACTGGGGCATTAGATTACTTTGATACAATATTTGCAAATGGACCAGAACAAGTAAAAGAAATAAGAGAAATAGAAGAACTAAGAAATACTAAAAAGAAGCAAATTGTAGAAGTTGGTTTTCCTTTAATGGACGATCTGATAGAAGAATACAATAAAAACAAAAATGAAAATGAGAAAAAAACTATACTAATAGCTCCATCACATCAAAAAGACAACATTTTAGAATCTTGTATTGATAATATACTAGGACAGTTGTTAGATAGTGAGTATAGAGTGATTGTTAGACCGCATCCACAATATATACAAAGAAAACCAGAAAGAATAGAAGAATTAACAGATAAATATAAAGATAAATTTAGTGATAATTTTAAATTTGAGTTAGATTTTTCCTCAAATGAAAATGTATATTTAGCAGATTTAGTTATTACAGATTGGTCTGGTATTGGAATGGAATATTCTTTAGCAACTACTAAACCGACTTTGTATATCAATACAAAAATGAAAGTAATAAATAAAGATTATGAAAAAATAGATACAAAGCCATTAGACATAATAATAAGAAATAAAATAGGTAAGGCAATAGATAAGGAAGAAACAAAAGAAATAAAAAAAATAGTAGATGAATTAATAACAAATCAAAATAAATATAAAGAAGAAAACATAAAAGTAAGAGAAAAATATTTATTCAATTTAGGAGAAAGTAGCAAAATTGCTGCTGAATATATAATTAATAATAAATAAGGTGAGAAAAATGCAAGGATTAATATTAGCTGCTGGAATGGGAGTAAGACTAGGTGAACATACAAAGCAAAATCCAAAATGTATGTTAGAAATTAATGGAGAACGTTTAATAGAAAATCAAATAAATTCGCTAAAAGATGCAGGAATAAATAAAGTAGTTATAGTATGCGGATATAAAAAGGATGCTTTAAAAGAGTTCATTTCAAACAGATTTAAAGATATAGAAATAACTTTTGTTGATAATGATGACTATAAAACTACAAATAATATATATTCATTATATTTAGCAAAAAATTGGCTGGCGAAAGAAGACACAGTTTTAATAGAATCAGATTTAATTTTTGAACCAAAACTAATAGAAGAAATGGTAGAAGACAAAGAAGAAAACATAGTTGCAGTTTCAAAATACAAAAGTTGGATGGATGGGACTGTTGTTACCATTAACAATAAAGATAATTCTATAAAGAAGTTTTACGGAAAAAATGACTTTAATGATAAGAACATAGATGATTATTATAAAACTGTAAATATCTACAAATTAAATAAAAATTTTTGCTCAAATTTATACATACCATGCTTAGAAAATTATATTAAAGAAGAAAAGAAAAATGAATATTATGAGGTAGGATTTAAAGACCTAGTAAATAATAACGCAAAAATGAAAGCAAAAAAAATAGAAATAGAAAAATGGTATGAAATAGATACAGTTCAAGATTTGGATATTGCAAGATGCTTGTTTCGGAGATAAATTAAGTAATTATCAAAAAAGATTTGGAGGATATTGGAGATTTCAAGATCTTAAAGATTTTTGCTATTTGGAAAATCCTAAGTTTCCACCCAAAGAGATGATAGAAAAGATAAATAGCTTTTCTAAGGACCTTATAACTAAGTATCCTTCAAATAAGGAAATACAAAGTTTAACAGCAACAAGTGTTTTTGATGTAAAACAAGAAGAAATTGTAGTAGGAAATGGATCAGCAGAATTAATAAAAGAATTAGGAAAAATATTATCAGGGAAACTGACATTAAATATTCCCGTTTTTAATGAATATATTAGTTGTTTCAATGAAAAGAATATAATTAAAAATAATACAGAAGAAAATGATTATCTATACAATAAAGAAACAATTATAAAGAATATGAAAAATACAAAAATAATTGCATTAATTAATCCAGACAATCCAAGTGGAAATTTTATAGAATATAACGACATGCTTGAAATATTGGAGAAAGCAAAGGAAAAATCAATAAAAGTAATTTTTGATGAAAGCTTTATCGACTTTGCAGACAAAGAAAAAAGATATACTTTAATTAAGCATAGTATATTAGAAAAATATCCAAATCTAATAGTAATAAAAAGTATAAGTAAATCATATGGAGTGCCAGGATTAAGATTAGGAGTGCTAGCAAGTGGAAATAAAGAAATTGTCCAAAAAATCAAAAAAAATTTAGAAATTTGGAATGTTAATTCATTTGCTGAATATTTTATGCAAATACTATATTTGTATAAAAAACAATATGAAGAGGCATGTGATTATATTGCAGAACAAAGAAATAATATGCATAATGAATTGGAAAATATAAACTTTTTAAAAGTATATAAATCACAAGCGAATTATCTTATGTGTAAACTTCTAAAGTATAATTCAAAAGAACTTGCTGAGTATTTATTAAATAACTATAATATTCTTATAAAAAATCTTAAAGATAAAGAAGGATTTAAGAATAAAAACTATATAAGAATTGCAATAAAATCAGAAGAAGATAATTGCGAACTATTAAAGGGATTAAGAGAGTTTGAAAATTATAAGAAAAAGAGGGAGGAAGAAAATGAGTAAAAAAGTATTAAAAATAGCATATTTTTTAATATGTACAATTATTATTTTAACAAAAGAAAGTTATGGGTATTTAGATCCTTCTGCAATGACATATATAATACAAATAATTGCAGCAGTGGGAATTACTGTTGCAACTAGTATAGGGATTTTCTTTTATAAAATAAAAAAAATCTTCAAAAAGAAAAAACAAGCAGATATAGAAGAAGAGGATGATGAATAAGATTTTCTTAGAGAATAAGCTGCTTTTGAATAAAGACTTGATTTTTTTCGTAAAATATAATAAAATATAAAAGATTTGTAAAACTAAAATAGAAAAGGGGTAATAATTTATGGCAGAAGTTTATATGGCAGGAGATGTAAGAAACGGAACAACATTCGAACTAGATGGTTCAGTATATAAGGTAGTTGAATTTCAACACGTAAAACCAGGTAAAGGAGCAGCCTTTGTAAGAACAAAATTAAAAAATGTAATAACTGGAGCTGTTCTAGAAAGAACATTCAATCCATCTGAAAAATTACAAGGAGCAGAAATAGAGAAAAAAGAAATGCAATACTTGTATAATGATGGTGAACTATATTATTTTATGGACAATGAGACATATGATCAAATACCACTAAACAAGAGTGACTTAGGAGATACTTTAAAATATTTAAAAGAAAATATGAGCGTAAAAATATTATCTTTTAAAGGAAGTGTATTTGCAGTAGAGCCACCTATATTTGTAGAATTAGAGGTTACATATACAGAACCAGGATTTGCAGGAAATACAGCAGGTGCAGGACAAACAAAACCAGCAGAGTTAGAAACAGGATATTCAATTAATGTACCATTGTTTGTAAACACAGGTGATGTTATAAGAATAGATACTAGAACTGGCGAATATATGGAAAGAATCTAAAAAAGGAGAATTGTAAATAATGGCTAATTTAAATGTTAAGTTTAAAAAAATTCTAGAGGATTTAGAGGAAAATATTCAAAATAAAGAAGATTTAGAATATGTAAAAACTCAAATATTTAATTTATATAATTTATTCTTTGATGAAATGACTAGAATAGAAGAAATGGCAGCTACAAGAATGGAAACTATTGCAGGTGCTCAAGCGATTATACAAGAAAAAGTTGAAGAACTAGATAACAAAGTAAAATCAATGGAAAAAGAGCTATTTATAGAAGATGAAGACTGTGACTTTTCTATAACATGCCCATATTGCAATAATGAATTCGTTGTAGACTGTGATGAACTAAAAGATGAAGTTACATGCCCAGAATGTAACAATGTAATAGAATTAGACTGGGGAGATGAATGTGACGAGCATGATGGATGCTGCGGAGGTGGCTGTTCTCATTGCGGTCATGAAGAAAATGATGATGAAGAAGATATGTAAAGAAAAAGGTGTTTTAAAGACGCCTTTTTTCTTTTTAGGAAGGAAAGCTTATGGCAATAAAAATGTTATATAAAATAAAAGAAGAAAAGCATAATGAAAAGGATTTAAAAAAATTATTATCAGATTATCCAGAGATAAAATTTGTATCATTAATGGGAATCGATTTATATGGAAATGGAACGGAAGAAAAAATACCTATAAATATATTTTTGAAAAATATTGATGAATTTTTAAATGGAATAGCAGTTCAAACAGATGGCTCTTCTGTAGCACTGCCAGGAATAGCTACATTAAATGATGCAAAAATTGATATGGTAGTAGATAAGGAATGTGATTGGTTCATTGATTATAATAATTATTTAATGGATGAAGAAACAAATAAGCCTGTAGGAACATTAATAATACCAGCATTTCTTTATCACAATGGAGTAGCTGTAGATTCTAGAAGTATTCTAAAACTAGCGGAGAAAACATTTAAAGAAGAAATTTTAAAGTTAATACAAGAAAATTATGAAGATGTACAAGGGATTAATGTTGAAGAAATTAAACAAATAGAATTAGATACTGCGGCAGAATTAGAATTCTGGGTGAAAACACCAAATGATAAAGCAGAAATAGAGGCTTTAACAGCTTCGGAATGTCTTCAAGAGCAATACTGGACAAAAATAAATGGACCAGTACGAACTGCAATGGAAAAAACTTTGATTGTAATGGATAAATATGAATTACAGCCAGAAATGGGACACAAAGAAGTTGGCGGAATTAAAGCAAAGTTAGATTCAAATGGAAGATATAATCATGTAATGGAACAATTAGAAATAGACTGGAGATTTTCTATTCCTATGCAAACAGCAGATAATCAAATGTTTATAAAAAATTTAGTGCAAGAAACTTTTTTGGATTACGGACTAGAAACTACGTTTATGTCTAAACCTATAGAAGATGTGGCAGGAAATGGAATGCACCTTCATTTGGGAGTAAAAGCAAGATTAAAGGATGGAAAAAAAGTAAATATATTTAATGGCAGCGAAAATCAGTTTTTAAGTTCTATAGGATATGGAGCCTTAATGGGGCTTTTAAAAAATTACGAAGTTATGAATCCTTTTATATCATCTACACATGATTCTTTAAAAAGATTAAAACCTGGATATGAAGCGCCAGTTTGTGTAGTTACATCATTAGGAAAAGATGCAAAAATACCATCAAGAAATAGAACAGTATTAGTATCATTAATAAAAGATATAGATAACAAAATGTCAACAAGATTTGAACTTAGATCACCAAATCCAAAAACAAATATATATTTGGCAACAGCTGCATCATATATGGCAATGCTAGATGGAATGAAGTATGCAATAACAAGTGGTAAAACAGAAGAAGAAATGTTAAAAGAACTATCTAAGAAACAAGGTGAAAAAACTGAATATCTAGAAGAAAATAGAGAATATAGAAGCGAAGAAGATGTTTTTGAACATTATACAGAAGAACAAAGAAATAGCCTATTTGGAAAGGCTCCAAAAAGTGTTTATGAAAATATAGAAAACTTAGAAAAAGAAAATAAAAAAATAGAGATATTAAAATTTAATAATGTGTTTAATGAAGAGATAATAAATTCATTTAAATTATCAGTAATAAAAAAATGGAAAGAAGAGTTAGCAAAGAGAATTATTACAGAATACACAAATGAAATTAGAGATTTTAAGCCTATACATATAGCAGAAAGAGCACTAGACAATGATTTAACTGCTTGGGCAAAAATAAATGAAATAAGAAAATACATAGCAAAAGATTCTACACATTATGATTGCCTATTTACTAGAATAAAAAAAGCATTAGAAGAAGAAAACTATAAAGAAGCATCAGACTTATCTATAGAACTGGAAGATAAAATAGAAAAATTAAGAAAAATGTATAATAATTATATAAAAAATATATTAGATTTTTAAAAATAATCTAAAGGATTGACGGCTTTGCCGTCTTTTTTAATTGAAAAGTGTAAATGAGGACCAGTAGTAGCTCCGATTTGTTGGGTTGCCATTAGAGTCTTTATAAGGGTTGTTTGGAACATTGTAAACATTTTTTGGGCCAACAGTTGCAATTACTTGTCCTTTAAATACGTTTTGACCTGTGTAAACTAAAAAATTAGGAGAAATATGAGAATATGAAAATGTAAACATTTCATTTTTTACAGTAACTGTATATCCATTTGCACCTTTAAAACCAATACTAACAACAGTTCCAGAAGTTATGGAAATAATATTAGAACCAACAGGGGCTGCAATATCAATGCCTCCATGATACTTACCAGCACCACTTGTAGGGGCAGTTCTGTATCCAAATTTTGAAGTTATAGTAGTATATCCGAGGTGTTGGCCATACAAAATCACTTGAAGATATAAACGAATAATTTTTTGAATCTGCATTCGGGTAATATATTGAAGTATAGCCATATTTTGAAAGTATAGGAATAAAAAAACATAAACTTAATATTAAAGTGATAATAAAAAAAGCATATAAAAAATAAAAAGAATTTAATTGCATAAAACCTCCAAAGAAAGAAAAAATATAGTAGAAGGATAAACATAAAACGAATAATTAAAAATGAAAAGTGAATAATTAAAAATACAAACTTGCCCAAACATTTATATTTTGATTTAAGTTACGTATTCTTAATTATTCACTCTTAGTTTTTAATTCTTGCCGTTAGGCAAGTTTGATGGCAGGGGTAGAAGGATTCGAACCCTCACAGGCGGTTTTGGAGACCGATGTGCTACCATTGACACTATACCCCTAAATTAAGTACTTAATAATCTTAGCACATATTTTTATTATATGCAAGAGAAAAAATAAAAATCTTAGTTAAATAAAAATATATAATTACAAATAAACATAAAAAGTATTAAAAAATAAAAAAGCATATGATAACATCCTTTCATAAAATAAAAAACAAAAGAAAGGATGAAACAAATGAAGAAATTAAAGAATGTAGGGGCAGGCCCTGTGTCTGCCCAAAAGGAAGTTATAGATAACTGTCCTGAATTTTCAAAAAGAAGCAAACAAAAAAACATTAGATACAGTAGTGTGTACTCAAATTTCAAAGGAATTACTCTAATTGCCTTAATTATTACAATAATAGTAATGCTGATATTAGTAGGAGTAACGATTAATGTGGCGCTAAATGGAGGACTATTCGATAGTGCCGATTATGCAGCAACAGAAACAAAAAAAGAAACAGAAAAAGAACAATTATTATCAGCAGTAGTAGGAGCAATAGGAACAGATGGAAAAGTAGATTCTACAAAAATATCACTACCAGAAGGATTTCAAAAAGATGACAGTAAATCAACAGGAACAAAATTAGTAGTAAAAGGCAAAGATACACTTTGGCAAATAGATTTAATCTCTGCAAAAGTAGAACCATATACAGTTGGTGATACTTACACATTTACTATAGGAGAACTTGGGAGCAAAGGTCTTTTAGTTAATGATGGAAGTGGTCCTGCTGTTTTAGCTTCTAATTTTTGGAGAAATGATGTTTCAGATGATTTGAAAAAAAGTACATTACTTGGAGCAGATGCTGAAGGAAATACCTCGCTTTCATTTACAATAACATGTTCAGATTCTAAATTCTATAATTGTATTGAGTCTGACTTAAGCCCTGAAGGAAATTGTTTCGGTTTTTTTTCTTATAAAGCTGAAGAGGATAGTAATGATTATGTATACTTTTTCTTTATGGCTGATGACACTGTAATTACAAATGATAATTATGCTGCTTATGCAGATATATCTTTCACAATATCTAAATAAGCAAAAATGTAGGGAACTAATGGGGACAGACCCCTTTTGTTTGAATTCAAACAAAAGGGGTCTGTCC
>OIZL01001174.1_pt1 | contig 15269 bp, 16 predicted proteins | sample 1588541 | NCBI WGS metagenome assembly OIZL01 (sample SAMN03283285) | human gut metagenome | biome: human-associated habitat; material: feces | host: Homo sapiens | place: Peru | collected 2012 | reverse complement strand
CAAGTACTATTGTAAATACTGCTGGTAAACCTTCTGGTATAGCTGCTACTGCTAAGCTTACAGCTGTCATGAACATGTGTATTGGTTCTTTACCATATAAAAGGCCAATCACAAAAATTACAGCACATATTGCTAATGCTACAATTCCTAATGTTTTCCCCAATTTATCTAATTTTTGTTGAAGTGGTGTTCCTTGATCCTCTGCTGTATTTATTATATCTGCTATTTTTCCTACTTCTGTATTCATTCCTGTTTCTACTACTACAGCTTTTCCTCTACCATAAGTAATTAAACTTGAAGAAAATAGCATATTTATTCTATCGCCTATTCCTATCTTTTCGTCTTCTATTTTTGCTGCCATTTTTTCTACTGGTACAGATTCTCCTGTTAAAGCTGCTTCTTGTGCTTTTAAATTTACAGCTTCTATTATTCTTAAGTCTGCTGGTACATAGTCACCTGTTTCTAGTATTACAATATCTCCTGGTACTAATTCTTTAGATTGAATAACTTGAAGTTTGCCATTTCTTATAACTTTCGCAACATGTGAACTTAATTTTTGTAAAGCCTCTAATGATTTTTCCGCTTTGTTTTCTTGGGCTACTCCTATTATTGCATTTACTACTACAACTACTAATATAATAATTGTATCTGTAAATCCTTCTCCTTGTGCTACTCCAACAACTCCAGAGATTATTGCAGAAATTATAAGGATTATAATCATAAAGTCTTTAAACTGTTCTAAAAATTTTACAAATAAACTTTTTTTCTTTTTTGCTTTTAATTCATTTAGTCCATATTCTTCTTGTCTTTTTTTTGCTTCTTCTGCTGTTAATCCATTTTCTGCATTTGTTTTTAGTGTAGATTCTACTTCATCTACTGTTTTGTTAAACCAATTTGTTGCCATTGTTTTCCTCCTTATTTTTTAAAATATTTCTTACTGTATTAAAATTATCGTTTTCTGTTAAAACAATATCAAAATTTTCTTTATATCTTTCTAGATTTTGTTTTACATTTTCATCCAAGAATCCAAATGTTAAGGTTTTTGATAACTTTTCTTTGTCTATCATTTTTATATCTTCTATTAAGTCTCCGAACACTAAAGCTTTTTCTCTTTCTTCTATCTGGCTTCTTATATTCTCTGGTATTCTGCCATACTCTTTATTTGATGTTGCCATTATATTGTTCATATTTATTGTTGTTATTCCATTATTAAACTCAAAAAAGTTAGAAACTATTTTTATATTATTAAACAAACAGTTCTCTTTTTCTAAAAATGCTTTTACTATATTTCCTATTCCTGAAGACATAATTATTACTGGAACATTGTTGTTGTTCATCTCTTGTAAGAATTCTTTTGCACCAGGTCTTAAATACAAATCTGCATTTATCAATGCCTTTTGTATTCCTTCCTTTGTTATATATTGCGTTAAAAGTGTAAAGCTTTCTTTTGCCCATTCTTTCATTATCTCTTGTTTTTTACTTGCTTCAATTGTATAGTCTAATTCTAATGGCCTATAGTGTTCATATATTTTAGTTCTTTTTTCTAAACACTCTCCTCCTAGATATTGTGGTATTACTCCCATTGTGGGTTCGCTTTCTGCTGTTGTAAGAGTTCTATCAAAATCTGTTATCACAAAGTAATTATTTAAATTTTTGAATTTATTTAACTTTTCTTTATTGATTATGTATGACATATTTATCCTTTCATTTTTAATTTCTTAAAATCAAAAAGACTTTTAAAGAAACTAGTTTTCATAGCTTCTTTAAAAGTCTTGCTTACCATTTAGGTTCACTAACCAGTTTAAAACGAGGTTGTTGATTAGTAATTTTAAGCTACTCCCTTTTAAAATCTATTAATATATTACATGGTATTTTTGCTTTTGTCAAGGAATTTTTATTTTGAGTATATGCAATTTTTCTACATTAAACTGTTTTTAAAAATTTTTTAATTTCTTCGCCTAAAACTTCTTCTTTGTTTGTATATCCGTGGTCTGTATTTTTTATATAACCAATGTCTAATTTAGGATTGTTTATCTTAGTTTTCAAAAGTTCAATTAGTTCATCAAGTTTTTGAACTACTAAATCGTTTTCACCCCATCTTAAAAATAATGGAATATTAATATTATTAATTTCTTTAAAATCATAATTATTATCATTAAACTTTGCAAAGTCTATTTCTTGATTATCTCTATAGTATCTTAAATATGATTTAACACTAATAGGATGATCAAAGCTATCAAATGGCATTAACTCCATTTCTTCGCCTCTTGTTTCCTTTTCTATTGCAAGTTCGAGCATTTTATTGTATTTATCAATACCCAAATCATATTTTTGCAAATCTACTAGGTCTACCAACGATAGTAATATTATTGATTGTATGTTTTCTAAATTTTTATAATTTTCCTTTTTCAATCTATTATATGCATAAACTATTTTTGTGCAACCTAAACTATGTCCCTGCAAATGAATTTTTGTATATCCTAATTCTAGCATTTTTTCTATTGCACCTTTTATATCATAGTAACTCTCTAAAACATCTTCATAAACGCTTCCACCATTTAGTGTTTTTGTTCCATCTGTTTTTTTAGTATAACACATAAGGTTTGCGCCCCTATTGTCAAATGCAAAATACGCTATACCAGCATTATTTATTACTTTTGCTAATATATCTTCTCTTTTTTTAAAGCAGTTGCTTTGCATTCCATGTATTGAAATTACTACTTCATCTGTAGTATTTTCTGGCCTATGTAGTAAGCCTACTAGTTCTACTTTATCTTCTAATTCAAAATATACTTTTTCTAACATCTTTACTCCTTAAAAAATTCTCATAATTTCATTGTATTTAGGAATTAAGCCTTCCTTTTTATCTACTAAACTAGGTTTTACTTGATAAACTCCAGGGAAACAGTTTCCTTCCACTATTACTGGCCCTTTTTCAGATATTGCTACATCCCATCCAACATATGCAACTTCTGGTATAACTTTAGCACATTCTTTAACAAGTTCTACTGCTTCTTTAAACATAGGGACTTTAAATCCTACTATTTTTTGACCAGAAATAGGATGTTTAGAATAAATATTATCTGCTCTGTCTATTGCCTCTACATAAACATCTCCATCACTACTTACATAAGTATACATTCCTCCACTTGAAAAATTATCTACGACTCCACCATTTCCGATTTTTAGAACAGCTTGTAAAAAATACGACTCTCCATTTTTATAAAAAGTAAACATCCTCATAGTATTTACAGATTTATTGTAAAGTTTATTCATTTCTTCATGTTGTTTTATACATTCTTCTATTAATAATTGATTATTTTCTATAAGTTTATTATAAATTTGCTTACAATCTGTTGAAGTATCATAAACAAATTTCTCCACTCCATGGCCACCTTCATCATCTATTGGCTTAACAATAATTGCTTTATTTTCTTTAAAGAATTTTTCAAATTCATTATAATTATCGTTTTCTAATACCATCCAATTTCTTTTTAAGTATTTATCAAAAATCTTGTTGAACTCTACCTTATTTTCAAACTTATGAAAGCTCGTTTTATCGTTAAATCTTTTTACAATCTCATTATTTTTACCACGAGTTAAATATGTTTTTCTTTGTTCACTATTCAAATTATAAAATTCAAATTCTTGATAATCGTAATACCCTGCTTGATACTTAAATCCGCATTTAATCATATCTATTAGTATTGCTATATAATTTTTTTTAGTCTTTTTCCCAATAGCTTTTGCTATTTTAAACATATTTTTATAATCCATTTTAATAATACGTTTAAACAAATATTTAATTTTTCCCATTAATATCACCTAAGAAATAGTATACCATATAATTAAAAAAAGTACACGTAATTAATAAAACAAATTGGAATTTTTAAAATGGAGGTGAGAGGTGGGAACTAATGGGGACAGACCCCTTTTGTTTTAATTCAAACAAAAGGGGTCTGTCCTGAATCGTAAATGTAATGTGTTTTGCGTTTTCGGGCAGACACAGGGCCTGCCCCTACATCGTTTGCAACAAATTTATTTTTGGGCGTATGCAATACGCCCCTACAAATCACACCTCCCACATCACACCTCTCACCTCAATAAAACAAATTACAATTTTTCTGAAAACCTAGCACTATGTGCATGACATATTGCTGCCGCCATGCTATCTGTTGTGTCATCTAACTTTGGTAGTTTTTCTACATTTAGTATTGCTTTTACCATTTTTTGTACTTGTATTTTATCTGCTCTACCATATCCTGCTACTGCTTGTTTTATTTGAAGTGGAGTATACTCATATGTTGGTATTTGTTTTTGACACCCTACTACTAATACCACTCCTCTTGCTTGTGCTACATTTATAGCTGTTTTTACATTGTTATTAAAAAATAGTTCTTCTACTGATATTGCATCTGGTTTATACTCATCTATTATCATAGATAAATCATCATATATTTTTGTAAGTCTTAATGGGAATGAAACTCCTGCTTTTGTTGTAACAGCTCCGCTATCTATTAATTTAAATTTATTTCCTTGATAATCTATTATACTATATCCAGTTATTGCAAACCCTGGATCAATTCCTAATATTCGCATTTTTTACTCCTGTATTTCTTTGTTCTTATACCTTTATACTTTTTTCTAATATAAAAATAATTTTTCTATATATTCGAATGCTTCATCTGAAATTGTTATATTTGATGTTTTTCCTCCTTCTTTTATTATTGCTGTTTTATCTTCGCATATAGCAACTGACACATTCTCATTAAATTCGATCTCATACATTAGCACTTTCATACCTTTGTTCTCTTGTTTTAATTTACTCCAGAGCTTCTTAATATTACTCGTTTTTACATTATTAAATAATTTTATAAGCTCATTTATTTCATCTTTATTATATATTTCTTTAGCTAAATTTAAGCCTCCATTATCAGCAAAATTTATGTCTCTGGAAATAAAATTATGTATTACAATTTTATCTGTTGCCAAATTATATTTTATTGGTATTGGTATACTTAATATAGCAATAGTTACTATTAATACAAATGCTATTATTAATATTATATTTTTTGTACTTTTTTGTTTCATTGAGGTTTTTTCCTTTCTGGGACGTATGTAATCCCTCCTACTTATATTCTCCAATAGCTATTCAATATTCTAAATATTTCTGCTACGCTCCAAGCCTGTGCTATTGTTCCTTTTGGTAGATATGGAGCTTTTGAATCATATATTTCTGCAATATTTCCAACTGCTCCTCTTTCATAAAATTCTTTAAGGAATGTTTTTCTTACACTTTCTACAAATTCTTCTTTCTTTTGTTCTAAATCTTTTCTCTTTGCTTTATCTTTTTGAACTTTAATTTTATTATTTATTGTATTGTAGTATAATCCCAAAAGCCATGGCCATGTTATTCCTTGGTGGTAACTTGAATCTCTTCTAAACGAATCCCCTTCATATATGTCTACATAGTCTTTTTCGCCTTTGGCTAATGTTTTTAATCCATATTTGTTAATTAATTTTTTTCTTACTGTTTCTAACATTTCCTCTGCAATTTCACCATTTGGATCTATAACAGGATAGCTAAGTGCTGTTGCAAATAATTGATTTGGTCTAACTTTTCCATCTCCTATTACATCATATAAGCATTTTTTTCTTTTATTATAAAATTGTTTTTCAAATGCTTCTTTGCACATTTTAGCTAATTTTTTATATTTGTCTGATTCTTTCTTTTTTCCAAATTTGTTACTTAATTCTTCTATTATTTTCAAGCTATTATACCACATTGCATTTACTTCAACAGCTTTTCCATTTCTAGGAGTAAAGCAATGGTTTCCATATTTTGCATCCATCCAAGTATTTTGCGTGTTTTCTGTGCCTGATGAAATAAGTCCATCTATATCTAGGAATATGTTATTGTCATCTAAATCTATTCCTTCTATATAGTTTTCTATTATTATAACTAATTTTTCATATATTCGGTTTTCTATAAATTTATAGTCTCCTGTGTATTGTAAATATTTATATACTGCTTCAAATAATAAAAGTGAGCTATCTACGCTATTATATAGTGGTCTATTATCATAACCAGAATATCCATTTGGAACTAGTCCAAATTTTATATTTCTTACTAAAGTCAATAAAACTTCTTTTGCTACATTAAATCTTCTTGTACAAAGTAATAGCCCTTCAAAAGATATTAGACTGTCTCTTCCCCAATCCAAAAACCATGGATAACCTGCAATTATAGTATGCAAGCCAAAGCTTGGTCTATATACTACAAAGTTATCTATTGCTACACAAAAATCTCTTAATAAATTTCTATTTTCTAATTCTTCTTTAGAAGCCTTTTCAATATCTTGCTTTTCGTTTAGAAATCCAGTTTTATACATTAATTCATTTATTCTTATAATTTCTTTGTTTATTACTTTTTTTACATTTACTTCTTCTATATTTTCTTCTAAAGAACATATGAAAGCTATTTCTTTTTGAGATTCTGCTGGTATGTCTATTTCGTATCTTCCTGGAACACATAAATTTTCTTCTGGAAAGAATCCTCTTTTTTCTTCTTCTATGTAATGCATATTTTTAAATGTATCGTTATAATGTTCAATATATTTTCCATCAGATAAATACATGTATATAGGATTGGCAGAATTATTATCTATTTCTACTTTTACTTTCTTTCCTTTTATATTTTGTTTTATAGCAAATTCATGATTTGTTGTCATTGTATGAAAATCTCTAAAATTCATTACTGGAGATAATGTTAGTTTTGCCATACCTTTAGGATTATCTATTTTATATAAAATACAAACTGTATTTTTACCATATTCCATACATATCAATTTTTTTATTGTAATTCCTTTAACCTTATATGTAAACATTGGGATATATTCTTTTTCAAATTCAGTTTGATACTTAAATCCTTCTGATATATAATTTTTACACATATTAGAATATAAATTGTATTTTTCGTTGCCAATTTCTATGGCCTCATCTAGTTTAGATAGTATTAAATGTCTTCTTGCAGGTGGTGTAAGTGGTGCTACTAATAAGCCGTGATATTTTCTTGTATTTATTCCAAATATAGTAGATGAACTATATCCACCTATTCCATTTGTGATAATCCATTCTCTAGATATTCCCTCTGTTAATGATAAATCTTTTGTTTCTATTTTCATTTGTATATTTCCTTCCTTGAAACTATAAAATATTTTTTTAGCTTTCGCTATTGTTAGTAAATCTTCTTTTATGTATGAAGTATGAAGTTGGAAGTGTGAATGTTTCTTTTTAATAATAAAGTCATACGTTCTACCTCATCATTCTCATATCTAATGTTTATTTCTATTTTTTTGTTTTTCTACTATATGTTTCTTTTAAAAATTTCTCTTTTTCTTTTGCTTCTTCTTCCTCTATTAATTTTTGTGCTTTTTCTTGTATTTTTCTATTTTCTAGTCTTGTCTTTTCACTTTCTTTTATAGATTCTATTCTATCTTTATATTTGTTGCTAAATTTACTTGCTCTTTTTTCTTTCACTTTGTTGCTATGCTTGTTATGCTCTTTTTTAGATTCTTTTAGTTTTTTATCTTTCTTATTTTCCATTTTAGCTTTTTTATTCTCTTCTTTTAATTTAGAGTTTAAAAGCATATATTGTTCATTATTATGTTGATCCTTAAATCTTAAATCTGTACATATTAATTCAATTATTAATTTTGCTGTTTTATCTGGATCGTGTCTAATATAATTTCCCTCTATGGTAGCCAGTTCGCCTTTAATTAATTGTACTCCTTTGCTTCTAATTTCTGCTGTATCTATGTTTACAATATCAGAACCCATTAAATTATATTTTCTTATGTATTCTGGAACAATTTCTCCAACATCTGCTATACAAAAATCAATAGTTCCTGCTCCACTATGTTCTATTATACTTTGTATGTGTTGAGAAACATCATAATCGTCTGTTTGACCTGGTTCTGTCATTATATTAGATATATATATCTTTAAGGCTTTGCTTTCTTTTATTGTTTTAGCAACATTTTTTATAAGTAAGTTTGGTATAACATTTGTATACAAACTACCTGGGCCAATAACTATGGCATCAGCATTTTTTAATGCTTCTATTACTCCTGGGGCAGTTCTGCAGTTTGAAGGATTAAGATAGACTCTATTAATCTTTGTTACTTTATTAGATACAATTTCTTTTATTTTGCTTTTTTCTTCAATTACTGTTCCATCTTGTAATTCTGCACAAATTTTCATTTCGTCTAAGGTTACAGGAAGTACCTTTCCTACTACTGATAAAATATTGCTTGATTTTTCAACACTATTTATAAAATCTCCATATATTTTTTGCATTACATATAGATATAAATCTCCAAAAGCTAAATCTTTCAGTTTTCCTTCTTCAAAAGTATAGTTTATTAATTTCTCCATTTCCTCACTATTTGGTGAAAGTGCTATTATACCATTTTTTATATCTTCTATTGGGTTTAATTTTAATTCTTTTATTGATATACTAGCAGGTCTTCCATAAGATGATACTGGAACTATTGCAGTTAAGTTGCTAGTATAATTTTTCAATCCTTTTAGGATATTATTTATGCCATTTCCTCCACCTATAACTACAATATTTGGACCTTTTTCATAAATACTATTTGACACTAATGTTTTTAATTCTTTATTATTATTTACATCTACTTTATTGGCTTCTATTAATAATTCTAGGTTTCTTCTTTGAATATATATAATTCCTAAAACAAAACAAATAAATCCAGCAACAAATGTTGATATAATTATTATTAAATCTTTTAATTCTAGTCTTTCAGATATTAATATTTTTGAAAATCCAAAGCAAGTTAAAACAATTCCTATTAATATTACAAACATCCATCTTTTTATTTTTGTACTATTTTTAAACCAATTTAAAAATTTTTTCATTTTTAATCTTCTCCCAAAACTTCAATTTCTAATTCTATTTCTACATTAAATTTTTCGTAAACTTTCTGTTTTACGAATTCAATTAATTTTAATATATCTTCCGCCTTTGCATTTCCTTTGTTTATTATAAAACCTGCATGTTTTTCAGATACATAGGCATCTCTAATATTATACCCCTTTAATCCACATTGGTCAATTAACTTTGCGGTAATATAATCTTTTCCTCTTTTAAATGTACTGCCTGCACTTGCATAATTTATTGGTTGTTTTTCTTTTCTAGACTGCATATTCGAATCAATAATTGCTTTAATTTCTTCTGTATTGCCTTTAGTTAATTTCAAAATTGCAGATATTATTATATCATTTTTATTATCAGAAAATCTGCTACTTCTATAATCAAATTTATTTTCTTCATTATTTATAGTATGAATTTCTAGGTTTTCGTCCATATAAGTAGTAGAGACTAGTATGTCTTTTATTTCTCCTCCATAAGCTCCTGCATTCATTTTTATTGCTCCTGCAATTGTTCCTGGAATTCCACTTGCAAATTCTAATCCAGCTAATCCCTTTTCACATGCTATTCTTGATATTTTAGATAATAAAATTCCCGCACCAACTTCTATTTCTGTATTGCCTAAAAAATCTATTTTATTAAGATCTAATTTTACAACTACTCCTCTAATTCCTCCGGTCTTTTACTAAAAGATTACTTCCATTTCCTATAACTGTTAAATCGATATTTTTTTCTTTGCACTTATTTACTACATACTTTAGTTCTTCCAGTGTGTTTACTCTTATAAACACGTCTGCCGGTCCTCCAATTCTAAATGTAGTATGTTTACTCATTGGTTCATTAAAGGAAATTTTGTCTTTTCCTATTGTTTTAATAAATTCATTATATATCTCTTCCATATTTCTCCTAAATATTTTTTATTATATATTTATTCAAATTACATTTTATTATATGAATGAATTTTATCATTTTTTTGCATTTTTTACAATATGAATATTTAAATTACAATTTACAAAAATATTCTAATAATGTATAATATTTTTAGGTGATTATTATGTTTGAAGATATTAGAAAAAATAAAATAAAAACTGGTTTCATAATTTCTGGCTTTATTTTAATTATAACTTTAATATTATATTACTTATGTATGGCTTTTGATTTAGATGCATCTTTTGCAATTTTAATAGCTTTAACTTTTTCCATAATAAGTTGCTGGGTTTCTTACTATAATAGCGATAAAATTATATTGGCAGTTTCCCATGCTAAGCCTGCAACAGAAGAAGAAAATAAAAAAATTATGAATATATTGGATGGTTTAATGATTTCTTCCGGATTATCTCATAAACCTAGATTATATGTCGTAGAAGATCCTCAGCCTAATGCTTTTGCAACTGGTAGAAATCCAGAACATGCAATTATATGCGTTACAACTGGCCTTTTGGATAAATTAGATTATTATGAATTAGAAGGTGTTATTGCACATGAAATGGCTCATATCAAAAATTATGATATTTTACTTTCAGCAGTAGTAACAGTTATGGTTGGCTTTATTGTTATGCTTTCTGATATTTTCACAAGAAGTTTCTTTTATAGAGGTGGCAGAAGCAAAGACCGTGATAATGATGGAAATGCTATTTTGATGTTAATAGGTTTAGTATTTTTAATACTAGCTCCTATTCTAGGCAAGATTATGCAAATGGCTGTTTCTAGAAGAAGAGAATTCTTAGCAGATAGTACCGCAATAGAATTTACTAGAAACCCTGATGGACTTATATCTGCTCTAAGAAAATTAGATAACGACCCTAATGAACTAAAAGTTGCAAATAAAGCAACAGAAAATATGTATATTGTTAACCCTTTTAAGAAAAATGCTAATGATAAGAAAAAAGCTAATCTATTTTCCACCCATCCAAGTATTGAGGATAGAATCAAGGCTTTACAAAATATAAAATAGTAAGAAAAAACTAGTTTTTTCTTACTATTTTATATTTAAAGTTTTATATATTATTATTTATCTTTGATTATCATCACTTTTCTCGTTTTGCTTTAATTTATTGTATTCGCGCATTTTCTCTAGCTTTATTGATTTTACTTTGTATCCACCATACTTTTCTTTTAGGCTTTTGTTTTCATTTTGCATTTTTGGTTCAATTTCTCTTAAATATATTTCATCTGCTGTTTGTTGTAATTTTTCTAAGCTACCATTGTTTTTTACTTTCTGGTCTATTCTTTTAATTTTTTTACCCAGTGAGTTTTTAAACTCTTTATCTCTTATTACCATCATTCCTTTTTTTAGGATACTATCTCTTTCAAAAACTCTATCTTCTCTTGCCTTAAATGGCGCCTCTATTTGTATTATATAATCTAACCTTTTATACAACGAAAGAGATGCCAACGTAGCACCGTTCTATAATGACACAACTCTTTCCTTCTTCTTCACATTTCTTTATTTGTTTTTTTATATTTACATCTCTAGGTAGTTTTAATATATTTAAATAAATAATGTCTAAAATTTTATTGTTTTTTATTTTATATATAAACTTCATAATATCGCTACTTAATGTTATTCCATTTTCTCCTATATTATTAGTATAATTATGCGCCATAGTTTTAGGTATTCTTTTGGTAAATGCATTTGTACTAGTAACTCTATCAAGATGTATAATAGCAGTTTTTTCGTTTCTTTGCAGCATTCTCGCTAATGTTGTTTTTCCCGATCCACTTTTTCCTATTATACCTATTAGTTTCATGCTTTTCCTCCTAATTATTAGTATTGTGTTTTTTTACTAACTTCTAGTATTGCATTAAAGTTATCATCCTTAGCAGCTTTATTTTTTCTAATGGCTCCACATTTTTTACATCTGTATACTATTATATATCCTTTTTTAGAACTTGTCTCTATGCCTATAGGTTCTAATAATCCATGACATTCTTCTTGCCTGTCTCCCGGATTTTTATCTACATGTTTAGAAAATAGACAATAATTGCAATGGTTTCTACATGAATATCCTAGTTTTTGTACTTTTCTTCCACAATTTTCACATACAAATTCCTCATCTATTTCTGTAAACGTTTTCATCATTCTTCTCCTTTAAAACAATATTTATTCTTCAAAAACACTATTTCCTATGAATTCTCTTAACAATGAGTTACTTGGTACTAATTTAGAATTTATAGATTCAAAGTATTCTAACATGGATGTAAGTCTTTTTGCCTCTGAGTATTCTGCATCTTCCTGTGTTATTTTATTTAACAGTGGAATTGCATAGTCCTTTAGCACTGACAACTCATATATCAATGACGAATTAAACATTACATCTGCTTCTTCTTGATATGCAAATATGTTTTCAGCTTCTCCTTTATTTACTGATGGCCACATTTTTAGAGTATGCAAAGCACTGTAACCTCTAAATTGATTATCTCTCACAATTCTTCTTATTAATCTAGTGTCAGTTGTTGAAATTCTATTATAATAATCTATATTCAATACTGTTAAGCAACTTATATAAATTTTAAATTTTTGTTCTTTTGGTATTAAAAATGTTAACTCATCATTTAAGCAATGTATTCCTTCCATTATAAGGACCTCATCTTTTCCCAGGTGCATTTTATTACCATTATATTCTTTTTTACCTTCATGAAAATTAAATATAGGCATATCTATTTCTTTACCATCTAACAACTTTAATAAATCATTATTTAAAAGCTTAGTATCTATAGCTTTTATTGTTTCAAAATCATAATTTCCATTTTCATCTTTTGGAGTATCTTTTCTTTCTACAAAATAATTGTCTACCGATATTGTTTTAGGTTTTATTCCATTTAATTTAAGTTCTAGCTCTAGTCTCTTTGCAAAAGTAGTTTTTCCAGAAGATGAAGGTCCAGCAATTAGTATAACTTTTATATCTTTATTTTGTGATATTTTATCTGCTATTTTCGCTATTTTCTTTTCATGTAAAGCTTCATCCATTAATATATAATCTTTTATATCTCTACTTTTTATTATTTTATTCAATTTATACAGCGTATTCACATTAAGAATTTTATGAACTTCTTCATATTCATCTAGTGAAGCAACAAGTTTGGGACATTCTATAAAGCTTGGCAACTCATAAGGATTTTTCCTGCTTGGATATCTTATTAAAAAGCCATCATGATATTTTAGTAGCTCATATTCTTTTATACATCCTGTAGAAACTGGCATAACCCCATAAAAATAATTATAATAATTTTCACAATAATACAATGTCACTTCTTTCTTTTCTTTTAAATCTAATTGCAATCTTCCTTTTAATGTTTTTTCTTTTTCATAAAATTCCATTGCTTTTTCTTTAGACATTATCTCCTTTGTTATTGGTAAATTTAATTTAATTATTTCCTTAACTCTTTTATTTACTTTTTCTATTATTTCCTCTGTTACTTCAAAATTATCTAATTCGCAAAGCATAGAATGATATAATTGATAATTAACTGTAATTAAAGCCTCTGGATATAGCTCTCTAAAAGCTTTAGCAACTATATATATTAATCCTCTTTTATATATTCTCATTCCATCTTTATTTGTAATATCAATAAGCTCTAGCTTTCCATTTGAATTTATTTCATAATTAAGGCTTTTCACCTCATTGTTGAACTTGCATGCTATTATTTCATTATTTCTTTTTTCTATCTCTTTTTTTAATAAATCTAATACTTTTGTTCCTTTTTTCACATCAATTATTGTGTTATTATATTCTATTTGCATAAAAATCTCCTTTTTTGAATTTTATATTTATAATTATATATGGGGTTGCTTTTTTTTGCAACCCCATTGTTTAAGTCTCCTTTATAAGCTTTGCTTATTGTTCCCATTCGTTTTTATTCTAAACATTTGAACATTTCCTTTATCATCTTGGTCTGGATAATAAATCCAGTCATCTTGTATATTTATACTTGTAGTGTATCCATTTATATCTACAACTTTTGTCTCTTTTTTACCTTTTAAATCCATTTTATATATTGCGATTTCTAATTTTTTGTTCTTTTTAGTATAGTACACTTCGTCTTCATTGAAGTTTACACTACTTAAATCTACTGTATCATTTATATCAGCTATCTTTTTCTTTCCTTTACCATTTGTTTTTATTTTATAAAGTTCATACTTTTCCTCATCATAATTCTTATTAATATAATAAATATTTTTACCATTTACAAAAAAGGATTTTCCCGCTTGTGTATCTATTTTAGAAACATTTTCTCCATTGTTTTTCATTTTAGCAATAACATAGTTTCCATCACTCATATATGAATAGTATATCCATTCTCCAACCACTTGATAATTTTCTATAAATTTTTTAGAAATTATTTTTTTATTTTCTCCATTTGTTTTTACTCTATAAAAACTTGAATTATCAAAATAATATATCCAGTCATCTGTAACAGTAACTGTCGCTTTGTCTACATCTTTTACTATTGTTTCTTTGTCTTTCCCATTTGTTTTTACTCTTACTATGCTATCTTCCTTTGCATCTAAATAATAAATATATTTTCCTGATTTATTTAAATATATCGCATAATCATCATTTATCTTTTGTTTTTTGTCTCCTTTTATTTTATAAATTCCATCTGCACTTCCTTGGTCATATCCAAAATAATAAACCCATTTTCCTATGTTTACTGAAAAGCCTGAATTTTCTAAATTTCCGTTTGTATTGCCTATTTTTTTATTAGATGGTACTACGCATACAATTAATATTGCAATAATTACAACTGCTAATACAGTAATTGACATTTTCTTATTTTTCATTATAAGTGGAACAATTTTATTTTTTAGATTAATAAAAAATGAAATCACTTTCTCTTTATAATTATTCAATTCTTTCATTTGTTCTCCTCTCTTATTTTTTCTTAATGTATTAATATGATTTTATTATATATTTTAAGTTGCATATTATCAAGTATTTTTTTACTTTTTTTGGATATAATTATAATAGATGAATTACTATAAATTTCTAATTTGGAGGTTGTTTTATGAATAGAGAAAGAATTAATGAAATTTTAAATCATAGAAACTTAAGTGAAGTATTTTACAATGAAAAACCTGTATGGATTCAAGATGTTCATGATGACATTGCAACAATAGGTTTTCTAGATGGTTCTAGAGAAAAAAAAGTTTATATAGAAGATTTATATGAAAGTAATCTATACAAAAAATAGAAATCAATTTAATTAGCAACAGTAAAAAAAGATATTTCTCATGTGAGAAATATCTTTTTTTAATTATTATTTATTTTTTAATGCTGCTTGTGCTGCTGCTAATCTTGCGATTGGAACTCTA